>Ga0209482_1001675_pt1 | contig 14721 bp, 13 predicted proteins | sample CoawatmetaG10DNA_FD_187512 | JGI IMG/M metagenome (GOLD analysis project Ga0209482, IMG submission 187512) | Marine microbial communities from the West Antarctic Peninsula - Coastal water metaG104-DNA (SPAdes) (version 2) | ecosystem: Environmental > Aquatic > Marine > Coastal ...
AGGCTGGGGACATCGTCATTGATCGTCATCGTCAACGTGACGAAGACGCGCATCCGGCGCGCCCGAACGCCAGTTCCGCCGCCAGTTCAATACGCGTGATTGCGTAACGGAATCTGCTGCATCGCGACATACAATCCTTCGCTCTTAAAAGAAAAGCATGCGAGGAGATTGTCGATGTCCGTCATCATCGTGCTGGCTGCGCTGGCGTTCCTGATGTTCGCCGCGTATCGCGGCTACAGCGTCATCCTATTTGCACCACTGGCCGCACTCGGCGCGGTGCTGCTGACTGATCCATCGGCTGTGGCGCCGGTGTTCTCCGGCATCTTCATGGAGAAGATGGTCGGCTTCGTCAAACTGTATTTCCCGGTGTTCCTGCTCGGTGCCGTATTCGGCAAGGTGATCGAGCTGTCGGGGTTTTCGCGCTCGATCGTTGCATCGGTCATCCGCGTGGTGGGGGCCAAGCGGGCGATGCTTTCCATCGTGCTGGTGTGTGCGCTGCTGACGTACGGCGGCGTGTCGCTGTTCGTGGTGGTGTTCGCGGTGTACCCGTTTGCAGCGGAAATGTTCCGCCAGGGCAACATCCCCAAGCGCCTCATCCCGGGCACGATCGCGCTGGGCGCGTTCTCGTTCACGATGGATTCGCTGCCGGGCACGCCCCAGATTCAAAACATCATCCCGACCACGTTCTTCCACACCACCTCTTGGGCCGCGCCGTGGCTGGGTACCATCGGGGCGCTGTTCATCATCGTGGTGGGCATGTCGTATCTGGAATGGCGCCGCCGCGTGGCACTGCGCAATGGCCAGGGCTATGACCACGGCCTGACCAAGCTGGTGAACGAGCCCGAAACGGCCGAGACCGGCACGCTGGCGCACCCGCTCGTCGCCCTGTCGCCGCTGGTGCTGGTGGGTGTGATGAACCTGGTGTTCACGCGCTGGATTCCGGCGTGGTACGGCAAGGTCGTCACCGTTGCGTTGCCGGGCCTGCCCAAGCCGCTCACCGTTGAAGCCGACAAGCTGACCGCGATCTGGGCCGTGGAAGCGGCGCTGTTGATCGGCATCATCGTGGTGCTCGTATTTGGCTTCCGCGCCGTGAAGGGCCGCTTTGCGGACGGCAGCAAGGCGGCCGTGTCGGGCGCCTTGCTGGCCGCGATGAACACCGCGTCGGAATACGGTTTCGGTGGCGTGATTGCCGCGCTGCCGGGTTTCCTGGTGCTCGCCGATGGGCTGCGCGCGATTCCGAATCCGCTCGTCAATGAAGCGGTGACGGTGAGCACCCTTGCCGGCATCACCGGTTCCGCATCGGGCGGCATGAGCATTGCACTGGCGGCCATGGCCGACCAGTTTGTGCAGGCCGCGCAGGCGACAGGCATTCCGATGGAGGTGCTGCATCGTGTGGCGGCGATGGCCTCGGGTGGCATGGACACGCTGCCGCACAATGGCGCCGTAATCACGCTGCTGGCCGTGACGGGCCTGACGCACCGCGAGGCGTATCGCGATGTGTTCTGCGTGACGATCATCAAGACGCTCGCGGTGTTCTTTGTGATCGCCGTGTTCTACGCCACCGGCATCGTCTGACGCAGACATTGCCGCAATGAAAAAGCCGACGCGCAAACGTCGGCTTCTTTCATGGGCAGGCTTCGGTTATTGGCCGCTGCCGGCGGCGTCGGAGCGACGCTCGCGGCAGACGCGCTGAGCTTCACCCACCAGCGAGTCGCACTGGTTGGCGCGACGCGACCAGAATGCGCGGTCCGACGACGACTCCGCCGTCGCCGTGCCTTTCCCCTTGCCCTGGCGGTGCGTGACGTGCTTGTCCACCCACTTGTCGGTCTTCACGTGTGCGCGGTGGACCTTCTGCTTGAGCGTGCCGGGCGTGGCTTCCGGCTGGGCGCCGGTCGCGTTGTTGTGATAGCCGGGGTTGGCAGCCGCATCGGCATTGCGCTGAACCTGGGTGCGCGGGCCTTCCATCTGGCTGTCGACACCCGTCACTGCGCTGTGATCCTTCTGCTGGGCCTGCGCGGGCGCCGCGCCGATCCACGCACAGGCGGCCACGGCGATTGCGGCGGCCAGACTCGACATCTTGCGTGCTTGCATGCTCGTTCTCCTTGTTGTGAAACAGGGTCGACTTCAGGGCACGCATGCCGCGTGCCACGAGGTGCATCCCGAACGTCACAATAGGGAAGCGTTAACCCGGCGGACAGTCGGCGCAGACTGAACCGCCTGTCGGACAAACGCTGTCAAGCCGCCAGCGAATGCTGCATTCAAGCGCGCATGAACAGCCAGATCGTCAGGATGACCCCGACGATAACCACGAAGCCGCGCAGCACTTTTTCCGGCAGCCGGTGCGTGGCTGCTGCACCGGCGAATCCGCCTGCGATGCCCCCGATACCCAGCGCCACCACGGCCGCCCAGTTGACCTGCGGGGAGAATGCAAACACCGCCACGGCCGATGCATTCATCGTCATGGCGAGCACGTTCTTGGTCGCGCCCGCCATGCGCACCTGCTGGCCGGCCACCGTGAGTGCGGCGAGCATCAGGAAGCCGATTCCGCCGCCGAAGTAGCCGCCGTAAATGGCAATCGCAAATTGGGCGGTTGCGAGCGCGGTGGTCGACATGCCCGATGCCGCATGCAGCGGTTTGCGGCGGAAGCTGCCCCACGCAAACACGCTGGTTGCAAACAGCACGAGATACGGCACGAGCTTGGCGAAGAACGACGGTGGCGTTGCCAGCAGCAACAACGCGCCGAGCACGCCGCCCACCAGACTGATGACAATGAGCTGCCGCAGCGACAGGTGATGCTCGCCGGCATCGACGCCGCCGGCCAGTTTTCGCCCCGCGATCGACGAGGTGATCTGGCTGGGGAACAGCGCGATCGTCGAGGTCATGTTGGCGCCTAGCGGGTTGAGCCCGGCCAGCAGCAATGCGGGGAACGTGATGAACGATCCGCCGCCCGCGAGGGCATTCTGGGCGCCGGCATAAACGCCGGCCGCCGCGACGAGCAGGGCGGTTGAAAACGGAAGCGTAGTCATAAGCGGGGGCGGGCAAGGCGGCTGGAATGTCCGCGATGGTAATGGAACGCCCGCGCGCGTGCTCGTCAGCGGAGCGGGGTGTCGCTGCGTCGTCGGCGCAGCCACCATTCGGCCATCTCGAACGCGGCCTGCACGAGCAGCGCCAGCCCTGCGGCAGGAATGGCGCCGGCAAGCAGCGTTGCGCTGTCGTTAAGGGCGAGCCCCGTGGCGATGCGCTCGCCATAGCCGCCGGCGCCGATGAACGCGGCGATGGTCGCAGTCCCCACACTGATGACCGCGGCGGTTTTGACGCCAGCCAGGATGACCGGCAGCGCCAGCGGAAGATCGACCACGCGCGTGCGTTGCGAGGGCGTGAACCCCAGCGCCAACGCGGCATCGCGCAAGCCGTCTGGCACCTGTTCCAGCCCGACGATCGTGTTGCGCACGATGGGCAGCAGCGCATAGACCGCCAGCGCAATCAGCGCCGGCACCACGCCAATCGACCCAACGATCGGGATGAGCATCGCCAGCAAGGCGAGCGACGGAATCGTCTGCAACACGCCCACGACGGCAAGGATTGGCTGCTTGATCCGGCGACGCGCTGCCATGAGGCCCAGCGGCACGCCGAGCAGCACGGCAACGCCGGTCGAGATGCCCACCAGCATCAGATGACGCTGCGTGAGCCGCCCCAGGCCGTCCGTCAGCCGGCCGAAGAACGCGCGAGCCGGTGTCGCGGCCAGCGCGTTGCCATGCCCGGCGAGAAACTGCTGCGCAGCTTGCGAGAACGACTGGCCTTCGAGTTCGACCGCCGCGTTCATCGCCACCATGTCGTCGCGCCCGATGCGCCCGGTCAGCGCGCTGATCGCCTGCCATTGCGCCGGATGCCGCTGCGCAACGTCGGCGCGGTAAAGCAGTACAGCGTCGTAGCGCGGGAAGACGTGCGCGGGGTCGTCGAGCACCCGCAGGTGTTCGCGGCGGATCTTCGCGTCGGTGGAGTAGATGTCGATCACGTCGACCTGGCTGGCGCGCAGCGCGTCATAGGCAACGCCGTGGTCGAGGCCTGTCGGGCGTTGCGGCAGCTTGTAGCGTTCGACAATCGCCGGCCAGCCATCGGCGCGGCCGAGAAATTCGTGCGACAGGCCAAGCCGCAGCGACGGATGTGTGGCCAGGTCGGCCAGCGTGCGGATGTGCTCGCGCTCGGCATCGGCGTCACGCATGGCCAGCGCGTAGGTGTCTTCAAAGCCCAGCGGCACGCCGGCCGCCAGGCCCATCGGCGCCAGGCCGCGGTTGACGTCGGCCAGCAGCGCGGCTCGATCGGGATTGGCCGCCTGCTCGGCGGGCAAGTGGAGGATTTCGGCGGCGATGGTGCCGAGGTAATCCGGATAGACGTCGATGCTGCCGTTCTTGAGCGCGGCAAAGACGATGGCGGTGTTGCCCAGGCCGGGTACGTGTTCGGCGGGGCCACGCGGGGTTGCGGTCTGCGTGAGGATTTCGCCCAACACGTACGACTCCGTGAAGCGCTTGGAGCCGATGCGCAGAGGGGGCTCGGCAATGGCCGATGTGCTGCCCGCCAGCCAGCCCAGCGCAAGACATGCCAGCAGGCGCCGGAGAAAGGGATGACGGATCAGTCGCCGTGTATCCAAAGTTCGTTGAGGTCGGTCAGGCCCCAGTCGCGGGGTTCTTCTCGGGAAACGATCTGGTCGCCAGTCTGCGCCAGATCGATGAGTTCGGGCGCAACCCGCGTGCCCGACGATATCGAGAAGAATACCTTGACCGTGGGCGTCAGCAAGGCGCCCGGTGCATGCTGCATGACCACCGCCAGCCGGCCCGAGCGTAGCCGGACGAGCGAACCCACCGGATAGATGCCCACGCTCTTGACGAAGGCGTTGAACACCATCGGGTCGAAATGGTTGCCGCGCCATTCGACCATGCGCTGCACCGCGTAGGCGGCTTCCCACGCTTTCTTGTACGGGCGGTCGGACGTGACCGCGTCATACACGTCGCAGATGGCGCCCATGCGCGCGAACAGCGAGATGCCTTCGCCAGCCAGCTTGTGCGGATAGCCGGTGCCGTCCATGCGCTCGTGGTGGTGCAGGCAGACGTCGAGCGCGATGTCGCGCATGCTGCTGTCGCCCGTCAGGATGTCGTGGCCCGCCTGCGGGTGGACGATCACGTGGCGGAATTCAGCGTCGGTCAGTGCACCGGGCTTGTTCAACACCTCGGGCGGAATCGCGATCTTGCCGATGTCATGCAACAGGCCGGCGAGGCCCGCATCGCGGACTTCGTCATCCGACAGCCCTAGCTGACGGCCAAGCGACACCATGAGCGCGCACACGGCTACCGAATGCAGGAACGTGTAGCGATCTTTCGCTTTCAGGCGCACCAGGCTGGTCAGCGCGCTCGGGTGGCGGTCGACGGAGCCTGAAATGGCTTCCACCAATGGCAGTGCATCGCGCGCTTCGATCGTGCGGCCCATGCGAGCATCGGCAAACATAGCCTGGACGGCGACCTCCGCCTTACTGATGAGGCGAGCGGCACGGCGCATTTCTTCCGCATGCGTGATGGGGCGGGGCGCAATGTGGGCGTCGGCGGAGCAGGCCGGTGGCACCGGCATTTCGGGGGCCGGAGGTGCCGCGTTGGCGGCGGCCACGTCGGTGCCGCGCGTGGTGTCGATCCACACCTCGCGCACGCCGCTGGCACGCAGGCGTTGCAATTGGGCGGCATCTTCCACGCGAAAACGGGCCCGCCAGAACGGGTGTTCCAGCCAGGAGCCGACGAATTCGTCGAGGTACATGCCCACCCGCAGGTGTTCGATAGCGATGCGCTTGCGCATGTTGATGTTCAGAGATCGGGCCGTGGCGGGGAGGGCACGTTTTTGCGCAACGGGTCCAAGTAAAGGCGTCCCGCCAACGAATGCATTCTCTTCTATCGGACAGGCGGCCGCAGCCTTGAGGGGGAAAAGTCCGGGCTCGCCAAGTGAGGTCTGCGGGTGTAGGCGAAAAAAAAGCGGCCGGAAAGGCCGCCTCAGTAAGCCGGTGCCGGTGCCAACGCGGGCTCCGGCATCGGGGAGGGAGAGAGATACAGGGTGATACGGTCAGCCGATCGACGACTTATTGGCCGTCGGTGAACGGGTCAGCCTTGCCGACCAGGGCGCCATCGGTGTACGGATCGGCCTTGCGCAGCGCGCCATCCGTGTACGGGTCAGCCTTGCGCACGGCGCCGTCGGTGTAGACGTCTGCCTTGCGGGCGCCATCCGTATACGGGTCAGCCTTCGTCACGGCCTGGCCGTTGGTGTACGGGTCCTTGTTTTGCACGCCGGCAGCGAAGGCCGGAATTGCGGCAACAGCGATCAGCGAGGCGAGAATCAGGTTCTTGGTCTTCATGATGGACTCCACAACAGGGGGGTGAGCATTGCCGCAGGGCAGTTTTCGCTGCGGTGCGGTAACGCGATGGCATAAGCTTAGTCGTTGCTCGAACAGTAAAAAAGCAGTTCTATTAAACTCTTTGTTCAAAAATCAAGAACAATTGTGACTGTTCGAGCACCGCAATCTGCACATAAGTCATTGAATTGACACGGGAATATGGCATGCGGGATAACCCTTAATGCGAAGGTCTGACGACGGCGGCGGCAAAAAATTCCTGTCTTCATGTGCGCGGATTGTTGCGTCGCGTTACAGCCTTGGGGATTCCCCTGCCCTCAGCCCCCCTTGCGGCGGCTAAACATTCGGCGTGGATGGTCGTTGATGCAGGTACGGGCGGCGTTTTCCGCCCCTTGCAGCAGGAAGGTCACCATGTCCATCACCACCGCGTCCATCGCCCGTTTTTTGATTGACGGCGTCGCTTATCAGGCGAGGCTGTTTGCCATGCCGTTCCACGTGCCGGAAAACGGCCGTGTGCGCGCGCATGCGATCGGGCGTCCGGACATGCCGTTCAGCGGTGTGCACGTGCTGGCTGGGTGGCTGAAAGAGCGCGTGTTGCCCGAGGGCGTGGGCTTGGTGATGGCCGATCGCCTGTTCTCGCACGGCGCGGTGGAGCAGTGGTCGGGCGCCGACGGCGCGCGTGCGGCCAAGGTGCTGTCGCAGGTGGCACTTGGCAGCAAGAGCAGCCACCGCCTGTGGCGCAACACAGTGGCGGGTGGTTTCCGCGACGAGACCGCGTTCTTCTTGGGTGCTGCCTTCGTGCAGACCGACGCCGCCGTCGACGACATCCGCCTGCTGGGCGACCTGATTCCGGCGGCCGAATGGTCCAGCGTGGCCGATGCCGCCTCGACGATGATGGGGCTCCACCTGTATCGCCCTGACGAGCCCGAAACGCTGGTCAATTGCGCGCTGCTGGCGCCGTCCTGGACGGAGGCCGCCGTAGAGCGCGCCGACGGCTACCGTGCGCTGACGCTGCTGCATTCCTTTACCGAAGACGACGAGGTCATCCACGTCGACATTGAACTGCTGCCGCCGGGCCAGGTCGTGCTGCAAGTCGAGTCATGCTCAACGCGCTTTTCTGCGCGCTTCGACCCGGCGCTCCTGGGGCGTGACATGACCGACGCACTGCTGCGCGATGCGCTGGCTCTGCAACACGGCGATCGGACCAGCCTTCACTGAGCTTGCCAGCGGTTTCGCCCGAGCGCCGCGGAAGGCTGCAAGGCGCACTGGCCAGCCTCGCCAGCATGGCGGCCAGGACCAGCCCGCTGGCCGCCACGGCGGTGTATGCGAGGACCGCGCCGGCACGGTCTGGCCCCACGGCGCGCAGCTGAATGGCGTGTACCTCGCGCTGCTGATGGGCGGTGCGGCAAGGGGCGCCACACCGCACGAGCCTAGCGCTGCTCAGGCCGCTTACTTGGCCGGTGTACTCCACGGATACGCCAGCCATGCATCAAAGCGCTTGGCGAATTCACCGCTCTCGGTCGTCTGCCGCAGCCATTGGTCGACGAAGTTCTTGAACACGACGTCGCGGGGCAGCAGGTAGGCCTTCTCCGAAAAATCGAATGGCGCTTCCGGGTGCACGGCACACAGCTCCGGGTGCAGCTTCTGCTGCAGCTTGGTTTCGACCGCGTCAGTCATCATCAGGTCTGCGCGGCCGGCGACGATCTCGTTGAAGATGGTCACGTTGTCCGGATACACGCGAATCTGCGCCTGCTTCAGATGTTCGCGCGCGAATTTCTCGTTGGTGCCGCCCGGGTTGACCACGGCACGCACGTTCGGCTGATCGATCTGCGCCAGCGTCTGATATTTCGACTGGTTCTCGCAACGCGTGATCGGCGTCTTGCCGTCGCGTTGATACGGAATCGAATAGAACGCCTTCTTCTGCCGCTCCAGCGTGACCGACACCCCGCTCATGGCGATGTCGTAGCGGTCAGCCGCAAAGTCCTGCATCAGCGTCGACCACGTGGTTGGAACGATTTCCAGCTTCACGCCGAGTGCCTTGGCCAGACGTTCCCCCATCTCGACATCCAGGCCGATAAAGCGGCCATCGGCAGGATTCTTGTAAGTGAACGGCTTGTAGTCGCCGGTGGTGCCGACGCGGAGCGTACCGCGCGCGATGATTTCGTCGAGACGGTTGGTGGCTGGCGCGGTTTGCGACAGGGCGGGAGCCGCGGCACAGGCGCACAGCAGCAGGGCGCTGCTGGTGCGGATGAAACGGTGGAACATGGAAACCCCTCCTGAAAAATCAAAAAGGCGCGGCCGCCCGGTGACCAGGCGGGCCGCGCCCCTCTCAACGCCGGCTTACTGGCCCGACGCCTTGTTCCATTGCAGTGCATTGAGCACTGCCAGCGACATCGCCGTCACGCCCGTCTTGATGGACGGTTCGGGCACCGGTGCGAACAGCGGAGAATGATTGGTCGGCAGCGGCTTGGCACCCGGCTTGAGCGAGGCGAAGAATGTCTGCGGATCGTTCACGCCGATGAAGAAGAACATTGACGGGATGCCCGCGTCAACAAACGCCGAGAAATCTTCGCTGGCCGTGATGGGCGGCACGCGCAGCACGCGGTCGTTGCCGAAGGCGGTCTTGAACATCGCCTCGGTGCGCGCGACCACGGTCGGGTCGTTGTTGACCGCCTTGCCGCCTTCGGTGATCTTGATATCGGCGTCCGGCGCGCCCGACATCTCGGTGACGGCCTTGGCCGTGCGCCGGATACCGTCGAGCATCTTCTGGCGCACCGCCGGCTTGTACGAACGGATCGTCCCGCGCAGCAGCACGCTGTCCGGGATGATGTTCTCAGCGCTGCCGCCCTGGATGGCGCCGATGCTCACCACGCCAAATTCCTGCGGATCCTTCTCGCGGCTGATCACGCTTTGCAGGTCGACCACGAAGCGCGCCGCCATCATCACCGGGTCAATCGTCTTGTCTGGTGCAGAGCCGTGCCCGCCACGACCTTTGAACGTAATTTCCAACCCGTCGGAGTTCGACGTGATCGGGCCGCTGTTGAAGACGATCGAACCGTACGGCCCCGGGCCCGTGTGCAGCGCAAACGCATAGTCGGGCTTGGGGAAGCGCTTGAAGAAGCCGTCGTCGATCATGCTCTGTGCGCCCGATACGGTTTCTTCGGCAGGCTGTGCGACGAACACGAGCGTCCCGTGCCAGCGATCCTTGAGCGACACCAGCGTCTTCGCCGTGCCCACCCACGACGCCATGTGCAGGTCGTGCCCGCAGCTATGCGCGACGCCCACGTCTTCGCCGCGCCATTTCGTGTGGACGTGGCTGGCGTAGGGCAGGCCGGTTTTCTCCTCCATCGGCAGCGCATCGAGTTCGGAGCGCACCAGGATCGTCGGGCCGGCGCCATTGCGATAGACCGCCACCACGCCGGTCTTGCCGACATGCTCCGTCACGGCAAAGCCGATCGTGCGCATCTGCTCCGCTAGCTTGGCTGCCGTGCGCGTTTCCTGAAACGCCAGTTCCGGGTGCGCGTGGATGTCTTTGTAGAGCAGGTCGAGCTGCCCATATTCGGCATTGACCGCCGCGTCCACCGCAGGCTTGATCTGCGCCACGTCGATCCCGCCCGCCGCGGGTGCAGCCTGTGCTGGCGCGGACGATGCACCGCCGGGGCTGAACGGAATCTGTGCGAATGCCGGCAAGGCAGCACCGGCCAGCAGCCAGGCAAGCGCAGTACGTTTCAAACGGATGGGTGGCGTGATCATGTTGTCTCCTGTCGTTGTGGTGGCGCCAACAAAGTCGTTGCTTGGTCAATCGATTCGATTATGCAACGTGATTCACAGCATGTGCATCCTGGGGCATCCCCGAGACATCCTTGCGGACCCGACGCCACACGGGAACGCGCGCTCAGGAATGAGCGTCACGCTTGGCACTCGATAGGCGCTTTCCTAGACTGGGTCAGGTGTGCTGTTCCAGTGAATCGAACATCGAAACGCGGATGAATCCGACGACGTCCTGTCTACAGCTAGCGTTTCGCGATGCCCCGCCCGGGGAGACGGCGATTCGTGCGGCGCTGGAAGCCGCGCAGCGGGTGCTCGAGCGCAGTGGTGTGCCACCGCGCGAGGCATTCGCGGCGTACCAGGCCTTTGCCAGCGGCGCCGGAAGCCCCGATACGCTTGCGCTGACATTTGCCCGCGCCGAAGCCGAGGCCATGGATACGCTGGCAGCGCACGGTTACGCCCGCTACGGCTCGGTCAGTCTGGCGGCGCTTTAAGCGCCTGCGATGGGCGCGCGTTTCAGCGTCAGACTTCCGCCGTCTTGCCGCCCAGCCGCCGTGCCGTCTCGGACACATGGCGGTGGATGCGCGCGAGGAAGTCGATCTCCGCTGCGCGCGTCGGTGAATGTCCCAACGCCTGCGAGAGATGTGTCGCCACGAATGACGACTGCGGCGCCAACATGCTGATCAGACGCAGCAGCTCGCGGCGCGCCTGGCTGGCGTCGTAGCCGAGGTGATCGGCCAGGGCGAGCAGCGCGTCTTGGTCGATGGCCTCATAGCGGGCTTGCGCGTCCGGCGAAAGTTCATCGGCATTCCATTCGTTGGCGTAGACCGCCGCACAGAACAGGTGATCGTGCGCCGCCAGGCGGATGCCGTCCGCACCGATGTGGAAATGCAGCGTGCCAGCCGAGGCGTTGCGTCCGCCGATCAACAGGCAAAACACCATCCAACGGAACAGCGCGGCCGTCGCGGAAGCCGGGTCCGCGCACAGACTGGCGCATTGCGCGACCTGCTCGACGGTGATCGGCAGGAAGCGATACTTGGGCGAGAGCCCCAGCAACTGCACCGCCGAGACGACATAGCGGGCCTGCACCAGCGCGGTGTCGTCGCTCTTGCAGCGCAAGGTGCGATCGAGGCGTTGCACCACGGCGGCGGTTTCCGGAAACTGACGCAGGCCGATGAACGGCGTGTCCAGCCCGATGCTGCGGCCCAACAGCGTGGCCCAGCAGTGATTGATGGTCGCGTACGGAAGGTGCGCGCCTTCACCAAAGTCCAACCGCACGAAATGGCTCGACTGCGCGGCATTGGCAGGCGCGGAAAACCGGCCCAGCCACATCGACACGGGCAGGCCATTCGAGGCCAGGAAGGGCAGGCTGATTTCTTCTGCAGCTTCTGCGGTATCGGTGCCGTAGCGTGCGCGAGGTTCCGCCGCGCGCAGCGGCGTGCTGCGGGGCGGGCGCCCAACGGTTTGCTGGAACTGCAGGACGAGATCGCGTTCGGACAGCCCGTCGGCGCGGCCGCTGCATGGCTTGAGGCCGCTGGGCACCAGGGCCAGCGGGCCATCCAGATGCGGCGCTGCTTGTGCGAGATGTTCCAGCGCCGCGGCCGCCGCCTTGGGCGTGCTGCGCGCCGCTTCCGGCAGCAGGTATTCAAAGAAGTGGCGTACCGGCTGGGCTTTTGCCGTGTCGGCGATCATGCCGGCGCCCCGCGGCAGGTGCGGGCTCAGATCGAAGCCCTGCGAAGAAGTCTGCCAGCGTGCATCGTATTCGAACGCCCAACCGCTGCGGCCGCACGATAGCTGACCGATCAGATGCTTGTTCAGGTAGACGTCCAGCATGCGCGTATCCAACGTATTTGATGGAGCGTGCGTAGTCGGCTGTGCAGCGGAGAACCCGCCGGCAATCGGGAATTTGGCGGTTTTGCAGTCAATGCGCCATTCCCTTGCACGCCCCTCATCGACCGAGGGCGAGCATAACAAAGAAAATCTTCGCATCGCGCGGAGATATCCGATTTCGATGATGCAATTTTCTCAAATCGGATTATCGGATTGCTAAGATCGAGTGCGCATTGGTCGATGTTTCAGGTATCTACTTCAGTTTTGCAGATTTTTTAATACTCGCTGCGGAGTCAATGCCCAGGCCATTGAATAAATTTCAGAGCGATGGTGGTGGCGTGGCATTCATTACAAATGGCGGAATTAAGTCCGTCGCAATGCGCGCGGGGGGAGAGAGGAAATAACGGCATTGCCCATGAATTTAGCCGAGCAATTAAGCGTCGGCTTCAAGTGGACTTTGAGCAAGCTATGGCGCCCTGGACAGCCGGGGCGCTCATTGGCCATTCAGCGGCCCGAACGCAAGAGCGAATCTTTATCGCTTGCCGGGGTGGTGCCATTTGCAACTGCTTTTTTGCCGGGTGCGAACACGCCGGTCGACAGCGACGTCCCTAGCAGGATCACGGCGCAGCCAATCACCATGTTCAACGTCAGTTGCTCGCCCAGGAACAGGATGCCCCACAGCACACCGAATACCGGGATCAGGAAAGTGACCGACACCGCGCGCGTCGGGCCCACATGCGCAACAAGGCGGAAGAAGAGGATGTAGGCGACGCCCGTGCATGCAATGCCCAGCGCGATGACGTGCAGCCACACGCTGCCGGTGGGCGTCTGCGCCGGCCACAGCCAGTAGGCCAGCGGTGCAAGCACGATGGTGGCGGCCACTTGGCTGCCGGTCGCCACGGCCAGCGGCGGTACGCCGGTCAGGAAACGCTTGGTGTAGCTGCTCGCCACGCCGTACAGCACGGTGGCCGACAGCGCTGCAGCCACCGCCACGCCGCCCTGCTTTGCGTCGATGACAGACGACCCGCCGACCAGCACGATCACGCCGACAAAGCCGATCGCCAATCCCAGCACGCGCAGCGACGACATCCGCTCACCCAGCCAGGTGAAGGCGACGATGGCCGCAAACAGCGGGGCCGCGGCGTTGAGCACCGAGGTGAACCCCGCCGTGAGTGTCAGTTCGGCATAGGCGAACAGGCAGAACGGGATGGCCGAATTCAGCACGCCCACCGCCAGCAGATGCGGCCAGTGCGTGCGCAGCGCGCCCATGCCGCCGCGCAAGGCCAGCGTCGGAACGAGGAAGCACGAGGCGATGGCCACCCGCAACGCGATCAATGCAACCGGTCCGAAGGGCAGCGCGGCAACGCGCATGAACAGGAAAGAGCCGCCCCACAGGGCAGCGAGGGTGAGGAGTTCAAGCACATCGGAGCGGCGCATGGGGGTCTCGTTATCGTTGTTGGGATGTTGTGCGCGCATTGTCCGCGCGATTGGGTTTTTATGCAGGCAGCAACGCCAGCAAGCCTTGCCGGCCGTCGCCGGGCATGGGCAGGCGTTCGCCAACCTGCGCGGGGTGCCCTTCCATCCGCAGCAGCGCGGCCTTGCGGGGCAACCCGCCGGCATAGCCTGTGAGCGCGCCGTCCGCGCCGACCACGCGGTGGCACGGGATGGCAATCGAGATCGGGTTGCGGCCCACGGCGGTGCCGACCGCGCGCGCATGCTCGCGCGTGAGCCCGAGCTGGGCCGTGATCTGGCCGTAGGTGGTGCGATTGCCGAATGCGATGTCGCGCAGCAGGCGCCAGACGTCTTGCTGGAACGCCGTGCCCTCAGGCGCCATCGGCAGAGCGAAGTCGTGCAGCTTGCCGGCAAAGTACGCCGTGAACTGTGCCTGCGCCTCGCGGATGATCGGGATGTCCGCGCCCGGCGACATCCGCGCGGCGCTCATCGGAATCGTTTTCTGGCCGGGAAAGAATGCGCCGGTCAGGTGAGTCTCGGTGGCGGTCAAGAGCAGATCGCCGAGCGGGCACGCAAAGATATGGCGGTACATGGCGGTCGATTCTTCAATGCGATACAGGTTGGGGGAGCGCAATTTCGCGGTGCCAGAGGTGCATGGCGGCATACGCGCGCCACGGCGCCCAGGGCTCGGCACGCTCGATCATGGCGCGGCGCCCGGGCAACGTACCGTCGGCGTCTGCAAGGCGTTTGCGCAAGACGTAGTCGCCCAGCGGAAACGCGTTCGGCCAGCTCAGCGCCCGCATGGCAACGTATTGCGCAGTCCATTCGCCCACACCGGGCAGCGCTTGCAGGGCAGCCAGCGTAGGGGCGAGCGGCACCAGGGGTTCGAGCCGCAGCCTGCCGCAGTCGATGGCGCGGGCAAGTTCGACGACGGCGGCAGCGCGGCTGGCCTGCAGACCGGTCTGCGCGGACAGCGCCTGCGCGTCGATGTTCGCCAGTGCAGCCGCGCTCGGGAACGCCGCCAACAGCCCTTCGCGCGATTGCTGCAATGGCACGCCATACGCGGCAGTCATGCGCGAAAGAATGCGCCGCGCCTGCGCCAACGAAATGACCTGCCCGGCGATGGCGCGCACGGCAATCTCGAAGCCGTCCACGGCGCCCGGCACGCGCAGGCCGGGCGTCTCGGCAGCCAGCGTGCCGAGGTGCGCGTCGACCAGATCGGGCCGGCAATCGAGGTCAAACAGCCGCCGCGCGCGTGCCAGCACCGGCGGCATGGCGTGCAGCAG
>Ga0209482_1001677_pt1 | contig 14721 bp, 16 predicted proteins | sample CoawatmetaG10DNA_FD_187512 | JGI IMG/M metagenome (GOLD analysis project Ga0209482, IMG submission 187512) | Marine microbial communities from the West Antarctic Peninsula - Coastal water metaG104-DNA (SPAdes) (version 2) | ecosystem: Environmental > Aquatic > Marine > Coastal ...
AGGCAACTCAAGGAGTATGTTGGAAATAAATCATCAAATATATCTAAATACTATAAATAATCGTTTATGTTGGAGTACTAATGGTATTGATAAATATTTAAAAAAATAAAAATAAAAATAAAAATATAAATAAAAATAAAAATAAAAATAAAAATAAAAATAAAAATAAAAACTATAAAACTATGAAAGTTAGTGCATTTACGTTTATTAAAAATGGTCAGCTACTAGGCTACCCATTTTTGCAATCAATTCAGTCTATTCTTCCAATTGTGGATGAATTTATTATTAATGTTGGTAAGAGTGAAGATAATACATTAGAGCTTATTAAGTCACTCACTAGTCCAAAAATTCGCATCATAGAGTCTTCATGGAATGATGCAATGCAAGATCGAGGTTATGTTTATGGCCAGCAAAAAATGATTGCTCAATTTAATTGTATAGGAGATTGGGCGTTCTATATTGAGGGTGATGAGATTTATCATGAAAATGATTTGGAGCAAATTAAGAAATCTATGGAAATCCATTTGAATGACTCAAATGTTGAAGCTCTTGTGTTTGATTTTAATCATTTTTATGGCAATGCTAATAGTGTGCTTAATTCACCTGGCTGGTATCGGTCTGAAGCAAGAATCATTAAAAATTCAATAAGATCTTACTCTCCAGATTCACTTTTTTGGCTTATCTTAGATTCTAATAAAAAAGGGAGGTATCCAAGAGCTAAACATGTAGGTGTTGCTTGTTATCATTATGGTTGGGTGCGAAGTGAAGGTCAGATGAATCTTAAAAGTATTAAAGTTCAAAAGTACTGGGGTGGTGAGCCAGTAAAAATTAATTATTCTCAAATGGATCAGACAATTATTCAAGAGTTTCAAGGAACACATCCAGAAATTATTAAAGACTGGCTTCCTGAAGGCGTCGGGTTATATAAAGCAGATGGCTCATATAAAGCAACTCGAAAACAAAAAAAACACCGATTAGTGATTAAATTTGAAAAACTTTTTGGTATAGAGTTGAGTAAAAAACATTATAAGTTAGTGTGAAAAAAATTCTGATTGAACTTCCCACATGGCTTGGTGATTCAGTAATGACTACTCCTGCGATTGAGAATCTAGTTAAACATTTTAATGATGTTGAAATTACTTTACTTGGTTCGGCTATCTCTATTGAAGTTTTAAAAAATCATCCAAATGTAATTAAAACTTATGTTCTGGACAAAAAATTTATTAATTTGTATAAAGCCCTGAAAGACTTTGGAAAATTTGATGTATTTTTCTCCTTTAGAAATTCGTTCCGAGCAAAATTTATCAAATTTTGTATTTCATCTAAAAGTAAGTATCAATTTGATAAAAAAATATATAACAAAGATCACCAGGTAGAAAAATATAATAATTTTATTAACAATAGTCTGAAAATCAATACTAATGCTGGAAGATTGATTTTGAATACTGAAAATCAAAGTAAAGTTAGAAAAAATAAATTATTAGGTATTAACCCAGGGGCGTCTTACGGAAGTGCTAAACGATGGTATCCAAAAGAGTTTGCTGATGTAGCTATTGGTTTATCTAACCAATACGATATTATTATTATAGGTGGACCTGGAGAAAAAGATATTGCAAAAGATATTGAGAAGTATTTGATTAAAAAGGGTGTTAATAATTACCAAAATCTAGCAGCTAAAACTACTATTAAAGGGCTAATTTCTCAAATTGCTAATCTTGATTTATTTATCACAGGTGACAGCGGTCCAATGCATTTAGCAGCAGCTTTGCAGATTCCAACAGTTGCAATCTTTGGTCCAACTGAGGACAAGGTGACTTCACAATGGATGAATGACAAGAGCATAATAGTTAAAAAGAATTTAGAATGTCAGCCATGTATGAAGAGGGAGTGTCCCCTAAAGCATCACAATTGTATGAAGCTGATTGAATCCGCAGAAGTATTAAGGGCAGCTAAAGGTTTAAATTAAACCTTAAGTTCATTTTTAATAATATCATTTATACTTTTTGAATCCTTTCGATAGTTTTAGTAGTGCTTTTTCCATCAATAAATTCTACTATCTTAAATTCTTTAGCAATATCTTGGCCTACTATTTCTTTGCCTTCGTAATCTCCACCCTTTACCAATACATCTGGCTCAATAAGTTTAATTAATTCAAAAGGGGTATCTTCTTCAAAGATTACCAAATAATCTACAACTTCAAGCGAAGCTATGAGATAGGCACGATCAGTTTGAGTATTTATTGGTCGACCATTACCTTTCAGCCGTTGTGTTGAGTCATCTGAATTAAGGCCTACAATTAATATATCACCAAAACTTTTAGATTTCTCTAGATACTTTATATGACCAATATGGAGAATATCGAAACATCCATTAGTAAATACAATTTTCTTGCATTTATTTTTCATTTCACTAACAATAGTTGATATTTCATCTAAGGTTTTAATGTGACCATTACTATTAGACTTATTTAGGCTTGATTCATACTCAATAATTTCATTTAATGTTGCAGTAGCTGAACCAATTTTTCCAACTACAACACCCGAGGCTAGATTTGCAAATTTAACAGCCTCATCAATATTTTTATTACACGCTAATGCAAAGCCTAGTGAAGCAAGGATAGTATCACCAGCACCTGTTACATCGAATACCTCTATAGCAGCTGTAGGATGAATTCGCAATTCGTTATCAAAAATAGCTACACCCTCATCACTTAAGGTAATTAGTGAAACTTCTAAATTACATTGTTGCTTCAGGATTTTAATAGCTTGAGTAAGACTCTTATTATCTTTTATGATTACATTTGTTGCTTCATAAGCTTCTTTTTTGTTGGGAGTGAGAAGGTAAGCACCCTCATATTTTGAATAATCTAGACCTTTAGGATCGACTAATAACTTCTTATTATTTTCTTTAGCTATAGTAATTAATGATTGTGTCAGCTCAAAAGTCAGTAAACCTTTGCCATAATCTGAAAGAAGAATGACGTCATAATTATTAATAATCGCTTTAAAGAATTTAATGATTTTTTTTCCTGAATTATTATTAATCTCGTTAGTGCTTTCACGGTCATAGCGAACTACTTGTTGATGTGCAGCGATTATTCTACTTTTTCTACTAGTAATTCGATCTTTCTGAGTAATTAGGTACTGAGTATTTACATTAATATCAGTTAGTAATCCTTTTAGTTCTTTTGATGTTTTACATTCACCTATTACGCTAATGACGTCTACCTTAGCTCCTAGTGCATTAAGATTATTGATTACATTGCCTGCTCCACCGAGAACAGTATTTTCATTATCAACATTAACCACTTGGACCGGAGCCTCTGGAGAAATACGATCACATGAACCCCATAGATAATGATCAACTATTAGATCACCAATGACTAAGATTTTAGGAGTTTTATTTTGTAAATCAATCATAAAATATCAGCACCATGTAAGCTAAGAATTTCAGGAATATAGGCTTTAATTCCCACCTCTAAGCTAACAACTGGATTAAAAGAGAGGTTAGTTTTTGATTCACTAATATCTGCTTGAGTGTGAGTTTGATAATCGATGTATGGGTTTGGAATATAATCAGTACCAAAATCAGTATTAAATTCATACTGTAAGATATCAGCAATATCTTGAAAGCTTCTTGGACTTCCAGTTCCAATATTATAAGTGCCATTTTTTTTAGGACTGCATGCTTTTATATTAGCTTGTATTACATCTTTAATATTAATAAAATCTCTTAAAATTTGACCTGACCCTTCAAATAATCTTGGTGCTTTACCATCTAGGATTTGATGCCCCAGTTGAATTACCATAGATGAGGTTTTTGCTTTGTAGTATTCACGTGGGCCATAAACATTGAAGAACTTTAAACCAACAATCGTGATATCAGGATTCTCTTTACTAAATTGAGTGGCAATCTGATCCATCATATATTTACTAAATCCATAAAGATTTTCAGGTTTCTCCTTCCCAACAATCTGAGGCGAGGAAAGATTACCATAGGTTGCTGCTGAACTAGCATAAACCATTACTGAGTTATCATTTTTTGTCTTATTAAGCAAATCATAAAAAGAATTAACATTAGTACGCATCAAGATCTCTTGATCTTGAACTCTTGTATCTGATATAGCAGCCTGATGAAAAATGAAATCAAACTTATAATCATTTAATAGTTCTAAATCAGCTTTGATAGTTATATTGCCACATAAAATATCACCTTTAAACCCAATCAAATTTTTATAATGGCCAAAGCTTTGTAAATTACCATTAGTAAATGTAGCTTCACTCCTAAAACAGTCAAATATAACTATCCGTGAATCAGGGTAATTTTCTTGGAAATAAAAAGCTAAATTACTACCAATAAAGCCAGCACCTCCAGTTATTAATATTGTTTTTTTATTAAAGTCAATATCGTTATAAATCATTTTTAATAATTTGTTGAGTAGATATGACTTACATGTTAAACGAAAACCTATTTAAAATTAAATAATAATCAATTAGCCTTAGTATAAGTAATTCAAATCAGCTTACTTAAAACAACTATGAAATGAAATTTATTAAGCTCTAATTTAAACCAAAAAGTGAGATTTTTAATAAAATTATGGTTGAGTGTGAAAATGTAGTTAAAATTAACTTGACAAGACGTCTACAATTAACATTTTAAAAGTTCATAAAAGGTTATTTATTAGTATATTTACTAAGAGTTATTTTTAGCCTTTAATAATGAGAGCTTGTTGTTAAATAATTTAATGAAAGGGTAGTGTGAAAAAAGCATTTTTAACTGGTATTACTGGGCAAGATGGATCATATTTGGCTGAATTACTTCTGGAAAAAGGCTATGAAGTTCATGCAATAGTTCGTCGGGCATCGGTATTTACCACTCAAAGAATTGATAATATTTTGGAACATGATAAGTTGTTCACTTACCATGGTGATTTGACTGATTCCAGCAACCTTCATAGATTGCTAATGGATATCCAGCCTAACGAGATATACAATTTAGGAGCTCAGTCACATGTTGCAGTCTCCTTTGAAGTACCAGAATATACTGCTGATGTTTCGGGGTTAGGGGCTATTAGATTATTAGATGCAGTTCGTGACTTAGGCAAAGATTGTAAGTACTACCAAGCCTCAACTTCGGAGCTTTTTGGAGGGATTCCTGGAACTGAACCTCAAAACGAAAAAACACCTTTCTACCCAAAGTCACCATATGGTGCTGCAAAACTCTATGCATATTGGGTAACAGTAAATTATCGGGAAGCTTATAATTTATTTGCATGTAACGGAATCTTATTTAATCATGAGTCTCCTAGACGTGGTGAGACCTTTGTAACTAAAAAAATCACAAAAGCTGTTGCTGCTATCTCACAAAACAAACAGGAAGTATTGCAATTAGGTAATTTAGATTCAAAACGAGACTGGGGCCATGCAAAAGACTTTGTATATGCACAATGGCTAATGCTTCAGCAAGAAACACCTCAAGACTATGTAATCGCTACTGGTGAAATGCGAACAGTAAGAGAGTTTGTAGATGTTGCTTTTAGAGAAGTTGGTATAAATATTGATTGGCAAGGTAAAGGTGTTGATGAAAAAGGGATTAATACCAAAACAGGGAAAGTCATAGTTGAAGTTAATAAGAGATACTTTCGACCTACTGAGGTTGAATTGTTATTAGGAGATCCCTCGAAAGCTGAAAAAGAGTTGGGCTGGAAAAGGAAAATCTCTTTTAATGATTTAGTTTCAGGGATGGTTAAATATGATCTTAAGTACGACAAATATGGCATGCAAGAGTGAATATAGAATTTGATATAGCAGAATCTACTCAGATCAAAGGCATTTTTATTATAAAACCGTTAATCTCAGAAGATTTAAGAGGTAACATTTGGACTTCGTTCATAAAAAATGAAATAGAAAATTTGCTTCCAAGTGATTTATATTTCAAACATGATAAGTTTTCAACATCTAAGTATAATGTCCTGAGGGGCATTCATGGAGATAATAAATCATGGAAACTAGTAACTTGTGTGTTTGGAGAGATTCAACAAGTTGTTGTTGATATGCGCAAAGACTCTTCAACTTATCTTAAGTGGCAAGACTTCACAATTAATAAAAATAATCAGCAGTTAATTTTGATTCCGCCTAATATTGGAAATGCTTATTATGTAAACAGTGATCAGGCTGTTTATCATTACAAACTTGCTTATGATGGAGATTATTTGGATGCTGATGAGCAATTTTCAATAAAATGGAATGATCCGCGGATTGATATTAATTGGATGTCAAATTCACCCCAGCTTTCTTCTAGAGATAAATAGGAATTTTTATGCAAGTAATTAAGCATGATAGTAAAATTATATCTATTATTTATAGAGACTCAGACTGGGTTAAAGGTCTTAACTTTATTACGCCAAATGAACTATTTGTTCAAGTGGGATCATGGTGGTACGATAAAGGGAAAAAATTAGATACACATGTACATAAAGAATTCGATCGTAATTCATCACGCACACAAGAATCAATTTATATTAAACAGGGCTCTGTAAAGGTATTTCTATTTACAGAAGATGAGAAATTTCTTCAAGATTATATTCTTCTTGAAGGAGATCTCGCGGTATTTGGCTTCGGTGGGCATGGTTATGAAATTCTAGAAGATGATACTAAAGTTATAGAGTCTAAAAATGGACCATTTATAAGTGTGACTTCTGATAAGAGAAAATTTTAATAAATGAAAGATGATATTAAATTACATTTGGGTTGTTGGCACAGATTTATTCCTGGCTTTATTCATATTGATTTATGTGACATGAAACATATCGATTATAAATCTGGAATAGATGACTTATCAATGTTTGCAGATAATTCAGTATCTCTAATCTACGCAAGTCATAACTTTGAATATTTTAATCGTGAAGAGGCTATTAAAGTTTTAAAAGAGTGGGGTAGGGTTCTTATACCGAGTGGAATTTTACGAGTCGCTGTGCCAGACTTTGACTGTTTGATTGAGGTGTACCATAAAAGTCAAAAAATTGAAAATATCTTAGGCCCACTTTATGGCAAGATGGAGATTCAAACTCAAAATGAAACATTGACCCTTTATCATAAAACTGTTTACAACTTTGATAGTTTAAAAGAAATGCTTACTGATAACGGCTTTACAAATGTTAAGAAGTATAAATGGCAAGATACTATTCATAAAAGTTATGATGATCATTCGCAATCTTACTATCCACATATGGATAAAAACAATGGTATTCTAATAAGTCTAAATGTTGAAAGTACTAAGTTATGAGCGACTTTATAATGCAAATGCGCCCCTGGTTTGGTAAGGAAGAAAAAAAAGCTATTTGTGATTATATGGATGAGGATGGCTTTATAACTGAGTTTCGCCGTACTGAAAAATTTGAAAAAATGATTGCTAAATTTACAGGCTCGAAACATTGCGTAGTTGTTAATAATGGTACTATAAGCTTAACATTGGCATCAATTGCTGCAGGCATAAAGGCTGATGATGAAGTAATTATTCCTAATTACACAATGATTGCGACCCCTAACTCAATTAAATTATTTGGTGCCAAGCCAATATTTGTTGATGTTGAGGCTGAAACTTTGTGTCTTGATATTGATTTAGTTAGACGAGCAATCACCAATAAGACAAAAGCTATAATTCTGGTTACTGCTAATGGAAGGTATCCAAGGTCAGGGATTGATGCTTTTAAAGAACTTTGTGAGGAAAAAAATTTAATTTTAATTGAAGATGCTGCACAATCACTTGGCTCATTTTATAAAGATGGAAGGCACATTGGAAATGCAGGGCTAGTTGGTAGTTTCTCATTTTCTGCGCCAAAGATTATATCAACTGGCCAAGGTGGGGCCATTATTACCAATGATGATGAGGTTATGAGTAAGCTTAGACGTCTAAAAGATTTTGGACGAGATAGTGGGGGAAATGATATACATAGCTCTATAGGATACAATTTTAAGTTCACAGAGTTACAGGCTTGCCTTGGAATTGAACAAATGAAAAAACTTCCATATAGAGTTGAAAGAAAAAAAGAAATTTATAAATTTTACGTTGAAAATTTAAAAGATGTAAAACAACTTAATCTTTTTTATAACGACACTAAATTTACAACTCCGTGGTTCATTGATTGTATCGTAGAGAATCGTGAAAAATTATTAGATTTTTTAAAACAGAATGGTGTTGGCTCTAGGTCGATGTATCCTCCTATTAATAAACAACAAGCATACTCTATTCCAGGAAATCATCCAGTTTCGAACTTTGTAGGTAATAATGGCTTATGGCTGCCTTCATTTAGTCAACTTGAAAATAGTGATATTGAAAAAATTTGTGGGTTAATTAAAGATTTTTATAACTAAGACTATGCAATTAAGAGCATTTATAGATGGATATAATGGAATGGCTGGAGGCGCTATTAAGCGAAAATTAGGCGGGCCATCTGCCAATATTATTACTAAGGGCTTAAAAAAACTTACGCTGATTATCTTAATTCTCTAAAAAATAAATAAATTTTTATAATTTATATGCCTAATACTAATACAAATCACTTAATCTCTATTGTAGAATTATGAAACGTTACATTAAAGACATATTGAGGTTATTGGACCATGATAAAAATAAGATAAGTAAATTATTTTATTTTTTTATTGGTGCTTCGTTAGTCGATTTAATTGGGCTTGGCTTGATTGCTCCATATATATCAATAATATCGGATGCAGATTACGCGATTGATTTATTAGCATCATACGGTCTAAGTTTTAATATTAAAGAATTAATTATTATTTCAAGTTTAGCACTTTTTAGTGTATTTGCATTAAGGTCATTTATTGCTTTGTGGATTAACTGGAAGATCATTGATTTTGGCTTTAATCAGCAGCAATCATTACGCTCATTATTAATGAAGTCATATCTATTAATGCCATATTTAGATCATACTAATAAAAATAGTGCTAGCAAAGTTTTGCATATCCATCAGCTAACTAATCAATATTCAATGCAGGTATTAATTCCACTTTTAAGAAGCTTTGGTGAAGCGATTATTATTATTTTTATTTTTATATTATTAGCATGGACAAATGTTTATGCGCTGTCATTAATTGTTTTATTGTTAGCTATTTCTATTTTTAGTTACGATAAACTTTTTCGTTCTAAAGTTAGTGGGTTTGGAAAGGATGTAAATCAAGCAGAAGTTTCCATGATTAAGATAATAAAAGAGTCATCTGATGGCTTGAAAGAGATAAGGATTTTAAGAAAGGAAAGATATTTTTATAATATTTTTAAATCAGCTGTCTCTATCTATACATTTTGTCTAAAAAAATCACATTTTATCTCCATTTTGCCAAGATATATTTTTGAAATAATAATAATTATTTTTGTAGTTCTTGTTACTTTGTTGTTTATTTTAACTAATCAAAGTCTTGAAGAGCTAACTTCTTTATTGGCAATTTTCGGCGTTGCTTCATTAAGATTAATACCTGCTGCAAATTTATTTTCTAACTCCTTAACCCAATTAAGATTTAATCGTGATGCAGTTTCAAGGCTTTTAAAAGATATAGATAAAGCAAAGAATTCAGAAAGAATTTTTCTTGCTGAAGTTAGAGAAACTTATCTTTCAGAATTCAAAAATATTATCTTAAAAAATGTAACTTTTTCATATTCAAATTCAAATATTTTTGCAATAAAAAATTCATCAATGCAAATTTTTTCAGGAGAGGTAGTAGGAATTATTGGAACTTCTGGCTCTGGAAAAACTACTTTAATTGATTTGATTCTGGGCTTAGTTTCTCCTAAATCAGGTAATATTTTATTTAATGATAAAAACTTACCGGATGTCTTAGATGAATTAAGGTCAAAAATTGCCTACCTACCTCAAAAAACTTTTTTGATTGATGACACAATTAAAACTAATATCACTTTTGGTGTGGACACAGATGAAATTGATGATAATTTGTTATGGAGCTCTATAAAGAAAGCCCAACTTCATGATTTTATTAAACATCTTCCACAAGGCATTGATACTTTGATTGGAGAGAGTGGGGAGCGATTATCAGGTGGACAGCGCCAACGTATAGCTTTAGCTAGGGCATTTTATTTCAACAGAAAGGTTTTAATTATGGATGAGTCTACTAGTGCTCTAGATAATGATACTGAGCAAGAAGTACTTAATGAAATTATGGAGCTCAAAGGCAAGTTAACAATTATTATTATTTCTCACAGAGTCAAAACAATGAAATTTTGTGACAAAATATATAAGATTGAAGATGGAAAAGTATCAAAAAGTTTTAATTATGATGAATTAGTTTTATAAATTGTTAAAGGGTATTTCAATATGAGTTTTAAAGTATTTATTCTAGATGTTGATGGTGTTATGACTACAGGGCACTTTTTGTATTCAAAAGATGGAAAACAAATGAAGATATTTGGACCAGATGATAATGATGGTCTAGGTCTCCTTAGGTCTACTATTCAAATTAGGTTTGTAACTGGAGATAAAAAAGGATTTTCAATTAGCAAAAGGCGTATTGAAAAGGATATGAAGTATGACCTTGATTTAGTCAGCACTATTAAGAGGATCGAATGGATTAAAGAGCGTTATGACCCAAAGGAAGTAATTTATATGGGAGATGGAATTTTTGATCATTATGTTATGAAAGAGGTTGGTTACTCTATAGCTCCTGAAAATGCAGATAAAACGGCTAAGTTAAATGCAAATTATGTTACTGAGCGTAAGGGGGGTGAGCGAGCAGTAGCAGAAGCTTGTTTACATATTATGACAAAGTTTTTTACTCCTTATGAGCCTGAAAAATCTCTTGAGGAAAATTTAAAATTAGGCGATTGGAATGCGTAATGCAAAATTTATTTTTTAATAAAATAATTTATAAATCTTTTATAGTTAACAATGAGCTATGCGATAAATTGCTGTGAATATTAATGATAATAAATAATAAAACTTCACTTTATCTTTCTTGCTCTTCAAGTCCAGGAAATTTTGGTGCAACTTTATATAACTATTTTTTTGAAAAAAAGAATATAAATTCAATATATCTTCCCCGCTTTTGTGATCATCCAGAGGAAATGGTTGCTTCTATCAAGGCGTTTAATTGTATGGGCTGTAGTGTTTCTATGCCATTAAAAAATAAAGTAATTCCATTTTTAGATGAGTTGAGTGAAGACGCAAAACTATCTCAGTCTGTCAATACTATTGTCAATCAAGATGGCTGGACAGTTGGACACAATACTGATATATATGGAGTAACAAAAGTTCTTCAAGATGCTGCAGTTAAAAAAGTAATAATATATGGCTCTGGATCAGTTGTAGATTCTATAATTATTTCATTAAAAAGTATGAATGTTGACTCCATTTCAATTTATTCTAGAAATGCCTTAATGGCTGCTCAGAAAAGTAGACTTCATAACGTGAAATTTTTAGATAGTATTCGGTCAATCTCTCCTAATTATGATCTTTTAATTAATGCAACCCCTGCCAAATATGAGGGTGACTTAAATATTCTTTCAAACTCTGTAAATATGATTTTTGATCTAGTAGTTTCATCCTCAGAAACGAATATAATCAATGCTGCTAAAAATTTAGGAAAACCTTTTTTTACGGGTATTACTATGACTAAATATCAATTCCAAAAACAATTTTTAATTTATACTGGAATTGAGATTCCAATAAGTGAAATTGACAATGCTATAGTTGATTTTTTTGGCTAAATGAATTTGATATTATTTTTAATTTAATATTGATATTCACTTTCATTTTTTCTTTCTTTTTTATTATATAAAAAATGTATAATTATTTCTAAATAATAATTGAGTGCTACATGAAATTTGATCATATTAAAGATTCCTTTATTAAAAAAGCTTTAGAGGACTATAAAGAGTCCATTGAATCAGAAAAGCCAGACTCTTTATCTGTAAGTAATTACAAGGTTATCAAGCCTTGGGGTTATGAACTATGGCTAGAGCTTAATGAATTTTACGCTTTTAAAGTTATTCATATGGAAAAAGGAAATCAATGTAGTCTTCAATCTCATAAATATAAAATTGAAGCCAACTATGTTATTGAAGGTGTGGCAGAAGTATTATTGGAAAATGATAAAGGAGAAATGGAGTCGAAGATTTATGAAGTTGGCTCAGGCTGGACTGTCCCTTTGGATAGAAAGCATAGAGTTATAGCTATAGAATCTTATACTGCATTGGAAGTTTCAACTCCACATTTAAATGATGTTGTTAGGTATGAGGATGATACCAACAGAGTCTCAGGCAAAATAGATAGTGAGCATAAAAAATAATACTAACTTTAAGTTATGTATTTTAGCTGCAGGAAAGGGAACAAGAAATACTTCCATAACTGGCCTTCACAAGGCTTTGCTTCCTTTAGAAAATAAAGCAGTTATATCGCGCATAATCGATTGTGTTTCTGATGACATAGAGATTGTAATAGCTGTCGGTTATAAGTCAGAGCAAGTTAAATCATATATCAAATATATATTTCCCACACGCAATATCAAATTTGTAAATATTGATAATTTTTCTGGGGTAGGCTCTGGTCCTGGTCTAAGTTTATTAATGTGTAAAAATCATCTACAAACCCCCTTTATTTTTACTTCTACAGATACTATTATTGAGGAGTCTTATATCTTCGATAGTTTAGACGAGAATTGGATGGGTGTTTCTCATGTTGAATTAGAGGACTCATCAAAATATTGTCTTGTTTATGACCATGAAGATAAGAAAGGAGAAAGATATTTAAAAAAAATGTATTTTGGCGAGGGAAATCTTGCTTATGTAGGTGCCGCAGGTATTTATGACTATTCTTCATTTTGGAGCAGTCTAGAAAGTAAAAAATTTGATAAGAAGGATTCCCGAAATAGAGATGTTGAAAATGAATATCAAGTATTACATGGGTTTGATGGACTAAAGAAAATAAAGCTTTTTGAATGCTCATGGCATGATACTGGTAACGATGATTCATACGAAAAAGTTAGAAAAATTTTTTCCCATGAAGTAGTTGCAACTAAAGCTAATGAAGCAGTCTTTATTGAAAATGGAAAAGTTATAAAATATTTTGCAGATGCTGACATTGCAAAAAGACGAATTGAACGTACTAAATTCTTAAATGGAAGTTCTCCAAGCATAAAATACTTAAATGATAATATGTTTTCCTATGATTATGTCAATGGAAGGCTTTTGTCAAATTTATCAGAAGATAAATTGCTAAAAAAAGTCTTGCCTTTTTATTTTGAGAAATTTGCTTCAGAGCAATTTGAAAAGACAGATGAATTTTTAAGTGACTGCAAAGAGATGTACTATAATAAAACTCATAATAGAATAATTAACTCTTTTGCGGGAACTGATTTAGATAAGATCGAATTCATTAATGGAGTTAGAGTTGATGGAATTCTGGAGCTTTTGAAAAAGATAGACTGGGATTCAGTATATGACTTATCTGTTCCGTCAAGATTTCATGGAGACTTTCAACCCGAAAATATACTTCATGATGGTAATGATTTTAAGTTAATTGATTGGAGAGACTCGTTTGGAAAAAGTTTGGAGGTTGGTGATTTCTATTATGATCTCGGAAAATTGTATCACGCAATAATTATAAATGGTCAAATTGTTCTATCTAAGGGGTACGGCTATAAAATTAAAAATAATGCAGTCTATATTGAATATAATTTGAAAAGTAATTTACAATTATTAATGAATTATTTTGAAAATTTCTGTAAAGAAAGGGAGTTAAGCTGGAGTAATGTTGAGTTATTAGGAATACTCCAGTATATTGGTATCTGCTCATTGTATAAAGAATTTCATGGTGGTGAATATGGAAAGTTTTTGTTTCTTCTAGGAAAGTATTTGCTGGCAAAAAAATTATCAGAGGGAAAAAATGAAAAAATTAATTAATTTATATAAAGAAGAATCAAATAATGCACTTCTATCAATTCCCACAGAGGATATTGAAAAATTTGTTGAATTCATAATTAAAGCTTACAAGAATGAAAGCAAAATATTTGCTTGTGGTAATGGTGGAAATGTTGCCTCTGTACAAAATCTAGTGCTAGATTTGAATATGCATCCTTTTGTAAGTGAAGATAAATCAGGTAGGCAGGGTCATCGAAATAATTTTCATGCAGTAAGCTTGTGTGATTCTGGAGCTACTATAACTGGTATCACTAATGATCTTGGTTTTGATCATATATTCTCAGAGCAATTGAAATATCAAGCTTCAGAGGGAGATATTTTATTTGCTATGAGTGGTTCAGGTAATTCAAGTAATGTTATTGAAGCATTAAAGGTTGCAAAAGATTTAAAGTTAATTTGTATAGTTATGACAAGGAATACAAATACTAAATCTGATAATTATGCAGATTTAATGCTAAGAATTAATAGTGAAGCATCAACTTTTCCTGGTCAAACTGGGGGCAATAATAATAATTTTCATTATGAAGATTGTATATCGACAGTAACCCATATCGCTGTTGGCCTTCTTAAGGAATATGTAGCTAATGAAAATTAATCCTAATCAGCTGAGAAAGCATGTATTGAATATGGTTTTTGAAAAAAAATCAGGACACATTGGTGGTTCTTTTTCAATTGCCGAACTTGTTGCGTATCTTTATAGTAACTTCAACCTCATAGAAAAAGGTAAAGATAAGTTAATCTTATCTAAAGGCCATGCTGTTCCTATACTTTATGCAGTAC
>Ga0209482_1001679_pt1 | contig 14717 bp, 10 predicted proteins | sample CoawatmetaG10DNA_FD_187512 | JGI IMG/M metagenome (GOLD analysis project Ga0209482, IMG submission 187512) | Marine microbial communities from the West Antarctic Peninsula - Coastal water metaG104-DNA (SPAdes) (version 2) | ecosystem: Environmental > Aquatic > Marine > Coastal ...
TTATATTGGAGCCTATAGCAGGGAATATGGGATGTATTCCTCCTTCAAAAGGTTTTTTAATAGAGCTAAGAAAACTGTGTGACAAACATAGTTTGTTATTGGTTTTTGATGAAGTTATGACTGGTTTTAGAGTTGCCAAAGGTGGTGCACAAGAACTTTATGGTATACGAGCGGATATAGTATGTTTTGGAAAAATCATAGGAGGTGGATTGCCAGTTGGAGCCTTTGCTTCTACTCATAAAATAATGTCTTATTTATCTCCAAATGGACCTGTTTATCAGGCTGGTACATTAAGTGGAAATCCATTGGCAATGGCAGCAGGCTATTCATTGTTAAATGCAATTAATAATGATAAGAAACTATACCAAAGGTTAGAAGAAAAAGCTAAGTATTTAGATTTTGGAATTACTGAAGTATTAAAAAGAAAAGGAGTCGAATTCTCAACTAATAGAGTAGGTTCAATGTTTTCAATTCATTTTACTTCAAAAAAAGTAGTTGATTTTGATTCAGCCAAAAAAGGTGATAACAAAGTGTTTCCTATCTTTTTTCATGAAATGCTAAAAAATGGAATTTATATCGCTCCCAGTTCATATGAGTCCTGGTTTTTGAGTGATGCATTAACATATGAGGATCTAGATAAAACAATTGCTGTAGTAGAAAAGATATCAACTAAGCTATTGTAATTAGAATATTTTTTTTACTTTTAAAAAATAAAATTATCATACCATGAAAAAAACAATTTACACTCTTTTATTTTTTCTTTCAATAAGTTTAAATATTAATGCGCAATCTCAAAATAGTTCAATTGATGATGTAAAAAGATTAAATTATGACCTTTTACAGGAAATTGGATTTGATGATTCTCAAATTACTCTTGTATCGAGACTATTATATTCAACTGCGAAAAAAGCAACTTATGTTTCTGAAAAAGGAGTTTTTCCTAATAAGGAAATACTTGATAATGAATTTAAAACTAGTTTTTTAAAATTCTTTACAGAAAAAGATTTTACCAAGTACAAAACTATTCAGCATAAGATAAAGTTTTAAATTACTTTAACTCTACAAATAATTTATTATCAGTTTTAGAAACTAGTGCTAGACCATTTTTGGTCAGGCCCTTAATTCCTTTATCCCAAGCTTTGTTACTTAAGCTAGATTTAATTTTTAGATCGCTAAGTTCTAGTTTGTTGATTTCTTTTAAGATATTATAAATAGTTTTTTCATTATCTGAAAGTTCTATCGATTTTTTCTCTGGTCGCATTTGCGGAAAAAACAACACCTCTTGTATTGAACTATTGTTTGTCATTAGCATAACTAATCTATCTATTCCTATTCCAATTCCTGAAGTTGGGGGCATTCCGTATTCTAATGCACGAAGAAAATCATTGTCTATAAATTCAGACGCTTCATCATCTCCTTTTTTTGATAATTTTAATTGCTCTTCAAACCTAACCCTTTGTTCTATAGGATCATTTAATTCACTATAAGCATTAGCAATTTCTTTTCCATTTATTATAAGTTCAAATCTTTCTGTAAGTTTCGAATTAGACCTGTGTTCTTTAGTTAATGGGCTCATTTCTTTTGGATAATCAGTAATAAAAGTTGGTTCAATAAATTTTTTCTCACACTTTTCACCAAATATCTCATCAATTAATTTCCCAACCCCCATAGTTATATCCACATCGATCCCCATTTTGCTAGCAGTATCTCTCAGTTCACTTTCGTTCATATTTGAAACATCTATACCCGTATGCGTTTCTATGGCGCTCAATATTGGTACTCTTGGGTAAGGTGCTTTAAACTCTATTTCATTATCTCCAACTTGAATTTTAGATTTACCATTAGATTCTATTGCAACTTTCTCAAGTAAGCTCTCCGTAGTTTCCATCATCCAGAAGTAATCTTTATAAGCAACATACAATTCCATTATAGTAAACTCAGGATTATGAGTTCTATCCATACCTTCATTTCTAAAATCTTTAGCAAACTCATAAACTCCATCAAAACCACCTACTATTAGCCTTTTTAAATATAATTCATTTGCTATTCGTAGATAAAGAGGAATATTTAATGCATTGTGATGAGTTAAAAATGGTCTAGCAGTTGCTCCTCCAGCTATAGGCTGTAATATTGGAGTTTCGACTTCTAGATAATCTTTTTCGTTCAAAAAGTTTCTAATTGTATTGGTAATCTTTGTTCGTTTTAAAAATGTATTTTTAACATGAGGATTCACTATCAGGTCAACATATCTTTGACGGAATCTTTGTTCAGGGTCACTAAATTCATCATACACATTTCCTTCAGAATCTTTTTTAGGAAGGGGTAATGGTCTTAATGATTTACTAAGTAGAGCGAATTTTTTTACTAATATTGTTTTTTCACCTACTTGAGTTTCAAATAATGTACCGTGTACACCAATTATGTCCCCAATGTCTAATAATTTTTTGTAAACTTCATTATATAATGTTTTGTCTTCTCCTTCACAAATTTCATCCCTGTTAAAGTAAACTTGTATTTTGCCATCTTTATCTTGAAGTTCAGCAAAACTAGCTTTACCTTGAATTCTTCTTGACATTAATCTTCCAGCTACAACTACTTTTTTATGCTCTTTGAAATTATTAATAATTTCTTTACTAGTGTGATCAATATTAAATGATTCTGGTGGATATGGGTTTATTCCTAAAGAAACTAATTTCTCTAACTTCTCTCGTCTTACTAATTCTTGTTCTGAAAATTCACTCATTATTAATATTATTTATCAAAACAAATATAATTCTTATTAATAAGGATATCAATAATAAAAAATGAAAAGTCAAATTAATCTAATCAAATACTATTATTTATATTTGATAAAAAAATAATGAGTCTTGTTAGAGTTTTTCTTTCTGTTATATTTCCTCCTTTAGCGGTTTTTGATAAAGGATGCGGTTCTATACTAATTGTATTAATATTAACAATACTTGGATGGATTCCTGGAGTTATAGCTGCTCTTATAATTTTAAACAATTCAAATAATGAAAATTAAAAATAAATTAATCAAAATTAAGGATCTTGGATTGGTTGACTATAAGGATTGTTGGGATTACCAAGAAGAGCTTTTTAAAGGGGTAGTTGATGTTAAAATAAAGAACAGAAGAGAGGGATTAAATTTAATAACTTCAAATTATTTATTATTAGTTGAGCACCCTCATGTATACACCCTTGGTAAGAGCGGGGACATGTCTAATTTATTAATAAGTGAAACCCAGCTTACACAAAAAGGTGCTAAGTTTTATAAAATAAATAGAGGAGGGGATATTACTTACCATGGGCCTGGCCAAATTGTAGGTTACCCTATTCTTGATCTAGATAATTTTTTCACAGATATTCATAAGTACTTGAGATTTTTAGAGGAGGTTATAATACTAACGCTTAAAGATTATAATTTGTCAGCCTCTAGAAACATTGGAAAAACAGGTGTTTGGCTAGATGCTGAAACTCCTTTTGCAAGGAAAATATGCGCCATGGGTGTAAGAGCTAGCAGATGGGTTACTATGCATGGTTTTGCTTTAAATGCTAATGTTGACCTTAGTTACTTTGATAATATAATACCTTGTGGTATAACAAATAACTCTGTAACTTCTATCAATAAAGAACTAGGTGTTGCAAAAGTTGATGAAGACGAAGTGAAACAAAAAATTATAAATAATTTCAAAAAACTATTTGATGCGGAAATTAATCAATAGTATAGATAGATATTGTTTTCGTAATCTTAGAAGCTATAACATGAATTTTTTTGTCATTATTCATATCTCCAAATTCAGTAGGAATTAAAGAATATATTGGAAATGAACTGTTTGGTTGAAGATTTTTATTAAACAAATAAGATTTATTATTTTGTGAGTCAAAAAGTGAAACAAATAAATTATTGTTAATTTTCGTAAGCTTTGGAGTATTGTAATTACTGAAAGGAAGATCAACATAACTAGAATTTAACCTCATTTTATTTTCATCTAGAATAATAATATTATTATAGTTATCTGTATTTAATTTTAAGTTTTTTGAATTAAGTAAATTACTTAACGATACAGTTCCAGAAATATCTATCTCAACTAGTTTTTGATCATTGGTAATAGTGATTAGTTTATTATCTAACTTAAATATATTTTCATTAGATAAAACAACTTCATCTTTCAATTTTATTCTTTCTCTACCTCTTCTGTTAAGTATTTTTAATTTCTTTCCTGTTTTAAAAACAATAAAGTCTTTATTAAGAATTCTGAAATGTTTTGGAGATGAAGTTATTTTACTATTAGATCTAGAATATTTAAATCCATTAACTTTTTTTCCATTTTTGTCATAAAGAAGAAGTTCTTTTCCTTGAGTAACTAAGATTCTATAGTTTTTATTTTTATCATAATCAAATATGGATATTGGTTGAGTTATGTCGTCATTAAAGCTTTTTGGGAATGGTTTTACTTCTTTTCCATTTCTGTCCAAGACAAAAACTTTATTTTTAGTGTTAAAAATAAGTTGAAGTCGGCCATTTTTATATAAATCTATTTGAGAAATTTTACCTAAAATTGGCTGTCCAATTTTTCTCTTCCATACCACACTTCCTTTATTAGATATTAGATATAAATTATTTTTTTTGTCTTGAACGACAATGTCTAATTTTTTTGTGGCATAATTTTTTATAAAATGTGGGTTCATTAAAATCTCTTCATCAATTTCAACTTCAAACTGCTTAGATATTTTTAAATTATTTTTACTTGCTTTTGCTTTACTAATTATAGCATTAAAATGTATGATTTCGTTATCCTGAACTAATTGAAAGCTATTTTCAGTAAAATCATTTTTACTATTTAAAATGTTTAACTCCTTAAAAAAATTGTAATCAGAATTTGTAAAGTAATTATTGTTTAATGTGTTAAAACTACTTATTTCTGTTAGGGAATTATTAAAACTCGAATCTTCTTGTAAAGTATTTCCCTTTAAGTTTTCATTAATAAACTCTATTAGGGTGGTTTCATTATCTGAAAAAACAATATGATTTTTGAAAACTAATATCTTTTTTTTGTAATTATATTTAATGACTGAATTAGTCAACTTATAATCTAAAAATGTATTATCATATATATTAAAATTTCTGTGAGTAGACTTGATGTTGTTGTTTTCTGATAAGTAATCTTTAAATAATTGAATATCCTTAAGTCTTATAATAAAAAGTTGATCTTCATTTAATATTAATTCGGAATATTCTATTAAATTTTCATTTATTATAGAGCTTAGTCTGTCTTCTTTTAGATCTTCTAATTTGCTATTTTTTTTGTAATTACTATAACTTGATAAGTTGAAAGATTTTAATCTACTTACATTTTTTGGAACTATTTCATAATTTTTCAATTTACTTGAAATCAATCCATTAAATATATTATTTGATATTTTAGTTGAATCATCCACATAGCTTAAGCCGTTTAATAAAATCTTATCATTAAAAACATTCACTACAAAGCCTAAATTATTTTTAAGATTTAAATCTTTAAAATTAAAAGTTGAGTTTATTAAGTTTTTACTCAAATTTTTGTTTAGTATTATTCCAAAAGAGGAGCTGGTATTAAATGTTTTATTGTATTTGTTATACTCAGTATTTGCTTGCTCTTTTATGCTTTTTATTGTTGATGATGAGTTTGAGAATATATTGACATCCCCTATTTTTCTAAAATGTAAGTCATGATTATTACTACTATCTTTTGTGATTATAGTGAATATCTTTTCATTTTCATTAAGACATATTATTATCTGAGATTCGTCTTGAAAATTATTGATTAATTTTATTTGTTTTTTAAAATTGTATTTTAAATCTGATTTTGATAAATCATCTAACAATTTATTGTTTTTTATATCACTCTTGAATTTACCTAAATTGTCTATTTTTATTATTACTGAAGAATTAACAGGGATAAAATTCTTTATATCTTTAGACTTGTTTTCTGTAATGTTACAACTCCAAAAAATCAAAAACAAATAGATGTATTTCTTCATTATTTTTTTTAATAAAATTATAATTTTAGTTTCAATTGATCGTCAATTAATTTAAAAGATTTTCTATGGTACTTTGTTATCCCAAATTTTAGTATTGCTTGCTTATGAAATTTTGTTGGATACCCCTTATTTTTATCCCAGCCATACTCTGGAAATTCTTTATGTATTTTTAGCATGTATTCATCTCTTTCCGTTTTAGCTAGGATTGACGCTGCGGCTATACTCAAGTATTTTTCATCTCCTTTTACGATAGTTTCATGAGGAATATTTTTAAAGTTCTTAAATTTATTTCCATCCACTATAATAAAATTAATCTTAGTGGTTATTTTATCGATTGCTTTATGCATAGCTAAAATTGAGGCATTCAAAATATTGATTTTATCAATTTTTTGTGGATACACATGAGCAATTGAATATTTTAAAGCGTTTTTTTTAATAATAGGCCTCAATCTATCTCTTGTTTTTTTTGATATTTTTTTTGAGTCATTAATTTCAATATTAAGAAAATTATTTTTCAAGACTATAGCTGCAGCTGTGACAGGGCCAGCAAGGCAGCCTCTGCCAGCTTCATCAGTTCCGCATTCAACCTTAAAATTTGAAAATTTTAACTTTAACATATAATTATCTACTTAAATAATGTAGTTTGTATAAATGTATTTATTTTTACTATAATTTTAATTAGAATATGAAAAGTTATTTATCTGTTTTTTTAGTTTTTTCATTGTCGATTAATTTATTCTCCCAAAATGTTGATAAGCCGAGCATGAGTTTGCGAGATTTAAAACAAAATTTTGATATGTCTCAATTATCAGATTCTTTGTTGAATTCTTTTTCTATAGATACAAGCACTAAAAAAATATTGATAAGCCGAGCATGAGTTTGCGAGATTTAAAACAAAATTTTGATATGTCTCAATTATCAGATTCTTTGTTGAATTCTTTTTCTATAGATACAAGCACTAAAATTCTAAAAAATTTAGATGCCAAAATAGATGATTACTCTATTATTAATCTTGCGAATGACACTATTAATGTGGATACTACCTTGACTTTAAGCAAATATTATAAGTTAAATTACTTGAGAAAAGACAATTTAGAGCTAATTGAATTCTCTAATACAGGACATAGCTATAATAGTTTGAGTTTTGGTCAAACCAGCACTTTGCTTACTGACTTTGGTTCTGTAGCCAAACACTTTAATTATATGAAGGTAAATGATATTAATTATTATCATGTAGCTACTCCATTTACAGAACTTATGTATAGATCTGCTTTTGTTCAAGGACAATTATTAGATGCTTTATTTTCAGTAAACACATCTCCCAGATTTAATTTTACAATTGCCAGAAAAGGTTTAAGGTCATTAGGTAATTACCAACATTTTTTGTCAAGCTCCTCAAACTTTCGTTTTTCAACTAGCTACATATCTAAAAATGATAAGTATTTATTAAAAACTCATTATGTTAATCAAAATATTTTTTCAGAAGAAAATGGCGGCATTAGGGATGATGATGTTATTAACTTTGAATCTGGTAATTCTGAATTTATTGATCGATCTGTATTTGATCCTCAATTTGAAAATGCAGATAATACACTACAGGGTAAAAGAGTTTATTTAAATCAAAATTATTTTATAACTAATTCAACTGACTCTTTAAATATTAAAAAATGGTCCTTTGGTAACATTATATCTCTGGAGAATAAATACTATCAGTTCAAGCAAGATTCACCAAATATATATTTTGGAGAATCAAATAATGCAACACAGGTAAATGACAAAATATCATTCGATACTTTTTTAGTGAATTTTAACTCATCGTTTATTTCTTCTAAAGGCGGAACAATGTCAGTTTTTTTTAACTTTAGAGATATTGCCTATAGTTATCAAAACTTAGCAGACATTAGTGATCAATTCAATTATGAATCCATTATTGAAGAAAACACTTCTGTAGGATTAAATTATACTATAAAAAAAGATAAATACAGTTTTGATTTTCAATACGAGTCCTTATTAGGTAAGGATACTCAAGGAGGTTTGTTAAATGCTAGTATCTTATTCCGTATTAACAACGATTCTAATCTTATATTAGCATTTAGTGATGTTGACAGCTCTGCTAATTATAACTATAAAATTAACCATAGTGCTTACTCAAACTATAACTGGAATAATGATTTACAAAATATAAGTACTACTAAATATCTCTTAAGCTTTGATTCTAACAACTTATTTGATTTTAATTTTGAATTTAATAAAATATCTAATTATACCTTTTTTATAAAAGATATTGATGGAGTACTTGCTCCTGTGCAGAACTTAAATGAACTGAACATGTTTAAGTTGAGGTTTTCTAAAAAGTTTACAATGAATAATTTTGTTTTGGATAACACTCTGCAGTATCAAAGAGTAGATGAGCAAGCTGGAGGGGTGATAAATATTCCTGAATTTATTTTAAGAAATTCCTTTTTTTATCAAAACGAGCTATTTAATAAAGCATTGTTTCTTCAAACAGGCTTCACTTTTAATTATTTTTCAGAGTTTTATATGAATGCTTACGACCCATTATTGTCTGAGTTTTATGTTCAAAACAATAAACTTATCGGTAATTTTCCTAGAATAGATTTTTTTATTAATGCAAAGATTCAGCAAACAAGACTCTATTTAAAGGCTGAACATATCAATTCATCGCTTACTGGATATGATTATTATTCCGCACCAAGCTATCCTTACAGAGATTTTTCTATTAGATTTGGTTTGGTTTGGAATTTTTTCATGTAATTATTTAAGCTCTAAATTATTTATTTCTAGTGGTTTAAGAAATAAATAAAATTCTTCTGTAAAAATAATTTTAAAAATGTTTTGAGAATAGTAAAAAGATTATATATTTGCAGCCGCTTAGAGAAATAGTTTATCATAACTTTAAGTGATGTTCATTAAAAAATCAATTAAACTTAAATTTTATTACAAATAAGTTTTGTTGTGTTAAAAAAGGGTATATATTTGCACCCCGCTTAGAATTTAAGTGATAGCGGATATTAAAAATAAGTTCATTAAAAATATTGATTGACAGCGTATTATTAAATCGAAAGATTTAATATTACAGAGAATAAACCATTTTGAGTAAATAGAATTATAATTTCTTTAGTTGCTAAATAATATTTAAAATTTAACGATGAAGAGTTTGATCCTGGCTCAGGATGAACGCTAGCGGCAGGCCTAACACATGCAAGTCGAGGGGTAACATAAGGTGCTTGCACTTTGATGACGACCGGCGCACGGGTGAGTAACGCGTATACAATCTGCCTCATACTAGGGAATAGCCCAGAGAAATTTGGATTAATGCCCTATAGTATCATTAAGAGTCATCTCTTTTTGATTAAAGGTTACGGTATGAGATGAGTATGCGTTCTATTAGTTAGTAGGTGAGGTAACGGCTCACCTAGACCGCGATAGATAGGGGCCCTGAGAGGGGGATCCCCCACACTGGTACTGAGACACGGACCAGACTCCTACGGGAGGCAGCAGTGAGGAATATTAGACAATGGGCGAAAGCCTGATCTAGCCATGCCGCGTGCAGGATGACGGCCCTATGGGTTGTAAACTGCTTTTATACAGGAAGAAAAAACTCTACGTGTAGAGTCTTGACGGTACTGTAAGAATAAGGATCGGCTAACTCCGTGCCAGCAGCCGCGGTAATACGGAGGATCCAAGCGTTATCCGGAATTATTGGGTTTAAAGGGTCCGTAGGTGGACAATTAAGTCAGAGGTGAAATCCTGCAGCTCAACTGTAGAATTGCCTTTGAAACTGGTTGTCTTGAGTCATTATGAAGTGGTTAGAATGTGTAGTGTAGCGGTGAAATGCATAGATATTACACAGAATACCAATTGCGAAGGCAGATCACTAATAATGTACTGACACTGATGGACGAAAGCGTGGGTAGCGAACAGGATTAGATACCCTGGTAGTCCACGCCGTAAACGATGGTTACTAGCTGTTCGGACTTCGGTCTGAGTGGCTAAGCGAAAGTGATAAGTAACCCACCTGGGGAGTACGTTCGCAAGAATGAAACTCAAAGGAATTGACGGGGGCCCGCACAAGCGGTGGAGCATGTGGTTTAATTCGATGATACGCGAGGAACCTTACCAGGGCTTAAATGTAGAGTGACAGGTCTAGAAATAGATTTTTCTTCGGACTCTTTACAAGGTGCTGCATGGTTGTCGTCAGCTCGTGCCGTGAGGTGTCAGGTTAAGTCCTATAACGAGCGCAACCCCTGTTGTTAGTTGCCAGCGAGTAATGTCGGGAACTCTAGCAAGACTGCCAGTGCAAACTGTGAGGAAGGTGGGGATGACGTCAAATCATCACGGCCCTTACGTCCTGGGCTACACACGTGCTACAATGGTAGGTACAGAGAGCAGCCAATGCGTGAGCATGAGCGAATCTACAAAACCTATCTCAGTTCGGATCGGAGTCTGCAACTCGACTCCGTGAAGCTGGAATCGCTAGTAATCGGATATCAGCCATGATCCGGTGAATACGTTCCCGGGCCTTGTACACACCGCCCGTCAAGCCATGGAAGTTGGGAGTGCCTGAAGTCCGTCACCGCAAGGAGCGGCCTAGGGTAAAATCGATAACTAGGGCTAAGTCGTAACAAGGTAGCCGTACCGGAAGGTGCGGCTGGAACACCTCCTTTCTAGAGAAAGACGACTAAAGCAATTACTATTGAAAGAGATAGTTTGTTCTCAATGCTGTTAATTATAATAAATAAAGTAGAGTCTCATAGCTCAGCTGGTTAGAGCGCTACACTGATAATGTAGAGGTCGGCAGTTCGAGTCTGCCTGAGACTACTATTTACTTAATAATATTATTAAGTTAAAGGAAATTTTAGAAGTTGAGTAAATGATTACTTCATTTATAGAGTTATTTAATTACTCATTTTTGGGGGATTAGCTCAGCTGGCTAGAGCGCCTGCCTTGCACGCAGGAGGTCATCGGTTCGACTCCGATATTCTCCACTAGCAGTTTTTTATACTGTAAAAGTTCATTGACATATTGAAAAAGATACATAAAAAATTTTAGATTATTTATAATCTAAGGTAATTCGATTGATTGTAGCGCGAGCAACAATTAATCAAAACTCATTAAAAAGACAAAAAGTACAATAAGCTAATTAAGAGCGTATGGGGAATGCCTAGGGTCTCAGAGGCGATGAAGGACGTGATAAGCTGCGAAAAGCTGCGGGGATTGGCACACACAATTTGATCCGCAGATATCCGAATGGGGAAACCCACTATATTGAAGATATAGTATCCGAAAGGAAGCGAACCCGGAGAACTGAAACATCTAAGTACCCGGAGGAGAAGAAAACAAAAGTGATTCCGATAGTAGCGGCGAGCGAAATCGGATTAGTCCAAACCAAAGTTGTTACGGCAATTTTGGGGTTGTAGGACCACGTTATTGAATGTTTTATGAATTAGAATTCTTTGGAAAAAGAAACCATAGAGGGTGATAGTCCCGTATAAGTAAAGACGATAATTCATAGTGGTATCCTGAGTAGTGCGGGACACGAGTAATCCTGTATGAATCAAGCGGGACCATCCGCTAAGACTAAATACTCCTGAGACACCGATAGTGAACTAGTACCGTGAGGGAAAGGTGAAAAGAACCTTGAATAAAGGAGTGAAATAGATCCTGAAACCATACGCTTACAAGCGGTCGGAGCCATTCGTGGTGACGGCGTGCCTTTTGCATAATGAGCCTACGAGTTACCGTTTCTAGCAAGGTTAAGTACTTCAGGTACGGATCCGTAGCGAAAGCGAGTCTGAATAGGGCGATATAGTTAGTGGCGGTAGACGCGAAACCGTGTGATCTACCCATGGGCAGGGTGAAGCTGTAGTAACATACAGTGGAGGCCCGAACCGATATACGTTGAAAAGTGTTCGGATGACCTGTGGGTAGGGGTGAAAGGCCAATCAAACTCGGAAATAGCTCGTACTCCCCGAAATGCATTTAGGTGCAGCGTTGATTTATAGTTTTATAGAGGTAGAGCTACTGATTGGATGCGGGGGCTTCACCGCCTACCAATTCCTGACAAACTCCGAATGCTATATAATGATAATCAGCAGTGAGGGCATGGGTGCTAAGGTCCATGTCCGAGAGGGAAAGAACCCAGACCATCAGCTAAGGTCCCAAAATATATGTTAAGTTGAATAAACGAGGTTGAACTGCACAGACAGCTAGGATGTTGGCTTGGAAGCAGCCATTCATTTAAAGAGTGCGTAACAGCTCACTAGTCGAGCGGTTCGGCATGGATAATAATCGGGCATAAACATATTACCGAAGCTATGGACTTGTAAAAGTGGTAGGGGAGCATTGTAGTGTCGTCGAAGGTAAAACGTGAGTTTTGCTGGAGAAGCTACAAAAGAAAATGTAGGCATAAGTAACGATAATGCGGGCGAGAAACCCGCACACCGAAAGACTAAGGTTTCCTCAGCTATGCTAATCAGCTGAGGGTTAGTCGGGACCTAACGCGAACCCGAAAGGGGTAGTGGATGGACAACAGATTAATATTTCTGTACCTGCTCACAATAAAAGTGACGGAGGCGTAAATTTGGTGCGTACTGACGGAATAGTACGTTGAAGCCAGTGGTAACACGGCGATAGTACACTGAAACTTCGGTAGAGGTGATAATCCAGAAAAGCGACTTCCAAGAAAAACAAGTGAAGCAGCCCGTACCCTAAACCGACACAGGTAGTTGGGATGAGAATTCTAAGGTGCTCGAGAGATTCATGGTTAAGGAACTAGGCAAAATCGACCCGTAACTTCGGGAGAAGGGTCGCCCATCTTCGGATGGGCCGCAGTGAAAAGGTCCAGGCGACTGTTTATCAAAAACACAGGGCTATGCTAAATCGAAAGATGACGTATATGGCCTGACACCTGCCCGGTGCTGGAAGGTTAAGTGGAGGGTTTAGCTTCGGCAAAGATCTGAAATGAAGCCCCAGTAAACGGCGGCCGTAACTATAACGGTCCTAAGGTAGCGAAATTCCTTGTCGGGTAAGTTCCGACCTGCACGAATGGTGCAACGATCTGGACACTGTCTCAACCATGAGCTCGGTGAAATTGTAGTATCGGTGAAGATGCCGATTACCCGCAGTGGGACGAAAAGACCCCGTGAACCTTTACTATAGCTTAGTATTGGCTTTGGATAAGTAATGTGTAGGATAGTTGGGAGACTTTGAAGCGGCATCGCTAGGTGTTGTGGAGTCATTGTTGAAATACCAACCTTTGCTTATCTAGAGTCTAACCTCTAACAAGGGACAGTGCTTGGTGGGTAGTTTGACTGGGGTGGTCGCCTCCAAAAGAGTAACGGAGGCTTCTAAAGGTTCCCTCAGCACGGTTGGTAATCGTGCGTAGAGTGCAATGGCATAAGGGAGCTTGACTGAGAGACAGACAAGTCGATCAGGTACGAAAGTAGAGCATAGTGATCCGGTGGTTCCGCATGGAAGGGCCATCGCTCAAAGGATAAAAGGTACTCCGGGGATAACAGGCTGATCTCCCCCAAGAGCTCACATCGACGGGGGGGTTTGGCACCTCGATGTCGGCTCGTCACATCCTGGGGCTGGAGAAGGTCCCAAGGGTTGGGCTGTTCGCCCATTAAAGTGGCACGCGAGCTGGGTTCAGAACGTCGTGAGACAGTTCGGTCTCTATCTACTGTGGGCGTTAGAAATTTGAGTGGATCTGACTCTAGTACGAGAGGACCGAGTTGGACTAACCTCTGGTGTATCAGTTGTTCCGCCAGGAGCATTGCTGAGTAGCTACGTTGGGAAGGGATAAGCGCTGAAAGCATATAAGCGCGAAACCCACCACAAGATGAGATTTCTTTAAAGGGTCGTGGAAGATTACCACGTTGATAGGCTATAGGTGTAAAGGCAGTAATGTCATAGCCAAGTAGTACTAATAACCCATAGGCTTATTGTATGTCTGTTTTTTTGAGTTTTTTATGTTTTTTTTCAATATGTTAAGATATTAGTGTTGTTTTTACAACCATAACCCTAAGGTGGTTATTGCAATGGGGCTCACCTCTTTCCATCCCGAACAGAGAAGTTAAGCCCATTCGCGCCGATGGTACTACTATTGTGGAAGAGTAGGTCACCGCCTTTTTTTGAAGACCCTTACATTTATTTGTAAGGGTCTTTTTTTTTATATTTATATATATGAAAAAAAATACTTATCATATTATAGGTTTAATGTCAGGTACTTCATTGGACGGTTTAGATATTTGTTATGCACGTTATTCTTATACCACTAAGTGGTCATTTGAGATTATTAATGCAACTACAGTTTCATACAATCAAGCTTGGGTCAATATCTTAAAAAATTTAATTTATAAAAGTCGCTCTGAAATAGATATCGTAGATATCGAGTACACAAAACTGTTAAGTAATCTTATCCTCGATTTCATAGATTTACATCAGATAACTAGTTTAGATGCTATTTCTAATCATGGTCATACTGTCATACATAAACCTAATGAAGGCCTAACTTTTCAAATAGGTAACCTTAAGTTGCTTTCTGAACTAACCAATCATACATGTGTATGTGACTTTCGACAACAAGATGTATTATTTGGAGGACAAGGTGCGCCTTTAGTCCCTGTTGGTGATGATTTATTATTTCCAGAATTTAAGTTTTGTATTAA
>Ga0209482_1001680_pt1 | contig 14716 bp, 10 predicted proteins | sample CoawatmetaG10DNA_FD_187512 | JGI IMG/M metagenome (GOLD analysis project Ga0209482, IMG submission 187512) | Marine microbial communities from the West Antarctic Peninsula - Coastal water metaG104-DNA (SPAdes) (version 2) | ecosystem: Environmental > Aquatic > Marine > Coastal ...
TGCATCAAATGTGGTTTCGTCTCCATTAATTCATTGGATTTCAAGATTCTTTCTCGTTTCATCACGCTCTGTTAATTCATTAGTTTGGGCTTTATTATTTGTGGCTATGTTTGGTCCTGGTATGCTAGCAGGTGTTCTAGCAATTGCTTTTAGGTCAATTGGTTTTGTTGGTAAACTGCTTGGAGAGGCGTTAGAAGAGGTGAACATGGGTTCTGTGGAGGCTCTACGTGCAACAGGAGCACCATGGGGAGCAGTAATGTTAAAAGGCTACTGTCCTCAGGTAATGCCAGCATTTTTTAGCATCGTATTATTTCGTTGGGACATAAATGTCCGAGAGTCTGCAGTATTAGGTTTGGTGGGTGCTGGAGGTATTGGGGTAGTGTTAAATGACTCTATGAATCTATTTCAATGGCAGGAAGTAGCTATGTCATTACTGGCGATTTTTACTGTAGTCGTGCTTGCGGAAATCTTAGTGATTAATATACGTAATCGTTTAATATAAATATCTTGGTTATTGATTAAAATTAAAGACGGAAAATCACAACAAATGGTGGGCTGATAATGGAAAATAAAGGGGAGTGGCGTCCCAGAGAGGAGTCGAACCTCCGACCTGCCGCTTAGGAGGCGGCTGCTCTATCCAGCTGAGCTACTGGGACTTTGTCGGCGAGCATTCTAACAGGTCGTGAATTTTAAGGGTACTAGAAAGGGCTGTAAATGGCGTAAATAATGTTGTTTTTTTAATCTGATTTAATGGAATGATAAAAGTTATGCTAATCTAAATAAGAATGATTTGCATTACGAATAAAGTTTGTTTATTATGTGTTTAATCCAGACGAACTTAAACTTTAATCAACTTTAATCAGAGAAAACACATGAACAAAACACTTCTTTCAATTGCTGTTGCAGCGAGCTTTGTCCTAAGTGGCCAAGCTCAGGCAGGAGCCCACGCAGAAATCTATGCTGACTTTCCTATTACGGTAAAAAACTACACTGGCACTAAGACCCATTCTGAGGCCTACACTGGCCAGATTGCTCGTCATACACTGCATAATTCAGCTAAAAAGTTAGTGTCTAAAGGCGCTAGTTTAGAGCAAACTAAAGCTTACTTTAGTGGCAAGGACGAAGGGCGTAAAATTATTGATCCCGTATCAAAAGACGGTTTTCCAATGCTTCAAACTCACGTAGACAAGATTTCAAAAGGCAAAAATTTGTCTGGCAAAGCCTATAAAGGTCTAATTTCTGGCATGCCTGGTAGTCTGACGGGTGCAGAGTTACTGGAGTTAATGCTAGAAAAAGCGGCGGCTACAGAAAAAGGTTTTGATCCCTTAACAGGTTATGACTACACCCAATTGTTTTCTAAATTCGCTATGGGTGCGGTATTTTACAACCAAGCGGTGGATAATTATCTAGATGAAAAACTAGCGGCGGATGTTAATCCTAATAGTAAAGCGTACAAGGAAGGCAAACCATATACGGGCAAAGAGCACGTTTGGGACGAAGCCTTTGGCTATTTTGGCGCCCCAGCTCACACTTTAGCGCTGACAGCTGAAGAAGTGTATGGCATCGCTAAGCAAAAATCAGACAGTTTTGCAAAAGCAGATCATAACGGAGATGGCAAGGTTTCTTTGGTCACTGAAATGGCATACGCCCATGCGTACTATGCGGCATCTTTCGATAAAGGTGGCAAAACTAAGTATCTTCATACCATCGTTCAAGCGTTTATTGACGGACGTAATCTCATTACCTCTGCTAATGGGGAAGCTCTGACTGACTCACAACGCAGTGAGTTAAGGGCATACGCACAGGTCATTAAGACCCAGTGGCAGCGCCTTATTGCTGAAGCCGTCTTTAAGTATGCCGGTTCTGTGTATGGGGATATTGAAAAATTAGAAACCATCATTGCTGCCAATGGTGATGTGGTTAAAGTTTACCGCACCTATGCTAAGCATTGGGGCGAGCTCAAAGGTTTTGCCTTGGCCCTAGAAACTGGGGGTGTTAATTTAGGTGAAACTGGGGTGAAGATGAATCGTTTACTAGGCTATAGCCCAGTGTTGTTGGGGAACACACAGGTTGCAGCCTTGGTAGATGGTGAATTTGTGCAAAGTTCATCGGTGAGTCTGTCAGAGTATCGAGTGCAGATGATTAAACTACAAAAGTTAATGATAGATGACTTTGCAGTAGAAGCCCGTAACAAGGATGTAACGGCCAATTTAGCCGACCTAGTTGATTCATTAGGCCAAGCAATGGCCGCAGAAAATGACTAGACAATTGGTTAGTTTATGATTGAATGGTGGCTTGGGTTTATACACACTTGGTTTACTGAACTGACAGGTTTGGTGAGCCAAGGCAATAAACGCATCTTTGTTGGCTATTTGATAAGCGCCACTATGATTGCCGTGCTTTGGCTAATGTGGCAGCGCCGGCTCAATTTTGCTGGCGCTTTAGCCTGGCTGTTTCAGCCTAAAATTTGGTGGTCTAATTCGAGTCGATCTGATTACCAGATGATGTTTATTAATCAGCCCATTATGTTGCTTTTGAGCCCACTGATGTTGAGCAAGCTAGCCCTTGCTACTGCCTTGTTTTATACTTTAACCGATTGGGTCACTCGGCCTCTTTGGTCGTTCGACATATCGACGTTTTGGGTGTCTGTCATCTTTACATCATGTTTGTTTGTAGTTGATGACGCAAGCCGTTATTATTTGCATCGATTGATGCACCAGTGGCCTGTTTTATGGGCCTTTCACCGAGTACACCACACCGCAGAAAGCTTAACGCCTTTTACGGTGCTGCGCACACATCCCATTGAAGGTTTATTGTTTGGCCTGCGCAGTGCCTTAGCGCAGGGCTTACTGATTGGTGTGTTTGTGTTTGTGTTTGCTGATCGAGTGACCTTGCTTAGTCTATTGGGTGCTAATGCAGTGACCGCCGTGTTAAATCTTTTGGGGTCTAACTTACGTCATTCACCTGTGCCTATTAGTTATGGCAAAACGCTAGAGCGGTGGCTTATTTCTCCAGCGCAGCACCAAATACATCATTCCCAAGCACGCCAGCATTGGGATAAAAATTTTGGTGCATTTATTGCTTTGTGGGATCGCCTAGGTGGTACCTTAGAGTATGGTTCAAACACCCAGACATTAAGCTATGGTTTAGTGGGTCAAAGGCCCACAGAACATCAGTTAGTAAATTTATATTGGCAGCCCTTTAAGCGCTGTTGGCAAAGCTTTAGGCGCCATAAAGGTGACCTCATCAGTGCCCCAAACGTAACCAGTGAGACCTCATAAATGATCCCTATGAATTTAATTAATACCTTTATATTGCCCGCTGTTGTGGCCAGCTTAGTGTGGGCGGGCACGGCCCAAGCCAGAGATATTGTTAATGTGTATTCAGCCCGCAAGGAAGCCTTGATTAAGCCCTTGTTGGATGAGTTTAGTGCCGCTACAGGGATTCAAGTGAACCTGATTACAGGTAAGGCAGATGCCTTATTAAAACGTTTACAAGTTGAGGGTAGTGCGACCCCTGCCGATTTATTTATTACGGTAGATGCCGGTCGTTTGCATCGGGCGAAAGAGGCGGGCATGCTCAAGCCGGTATCAATACCGGCACTGGAGCAGAGAATTCCTGAAGAGCTTAGAGACTCTGCAGGCTACTGGTATGGCCTCACACTCAGAGCAAGACCCATCATTTATGCCAAAGACCGGGTGGCCCTTGACGAACTTTCTACTTACGAAGCTTTGGCAAAGGCGCAATGGAAAGGTCGTCTGTGCTTAAGATCCTCACAATCTGTGTATAATCAATCCTTGGTCGCTGCCACCATTGATGCTTTAGGCCCAGAGGCCACCCAAGTATGGATGCAAGGCATGGTTAATAACCTTGCTAAGGCACCATCAGGTGGTGATACAGATCAGTTAAAAGCGGTGGCCGCAGGGGTTTGTGATGTGACCATCGCTAACACTTATTATTTAGCTCGGTTAATTAATAGTAGTAAGCCAGCTGATCAAGCGGTGGCCAGCAAATTGGCGGTCTTTTGGCCTAACCAAAAAGGTGTAGGGGCAGTGGGGCGCGGCGCACACTTTAATGTGAGTGGTGCAGGCTTTACTAAATACGGTAAACACCCAGAGCAAGCGCAGGCCCTGCTAGAATATTTAGCATCGGCTCCAGCACAAGCTTGGTATGCAGACATTAATAACGAATATCCCGTGGTTGAGGGTGTCCCATCATCCGCCACCCTTGAAGGGTTTGGCCGCTACAAGATGGACCCCATTGCTTTGGAAATTTTAGGTCAGAACAATCGACAAGCGGTTCAATTAATGGATCGTGCCGGTTGGAAATAGGTAATGCTATAAATGTTTAGAAGCCATGGGCTGAGTATTTTTGCTGTTTTAATCGCCGCATTCATATCGCTTCCAGTCATCGTTATTGTGAGCTATTTAATGCAAGCCAATGGTGAGCTCTGGCAGCACTTGCTTGATACGGTGCTCAACGACTATCTAATTAATTCGTTGCTGTTGTTGCTGGGCGTGGGGATGGGGGTGCTCATACTGGGTGTGCCCACGGCTTGGTTAACGAGCATGTGCAGTTTTCCGGGGCGTCGTTGGCTCAGTTGGGCCTTATTGCTGCCCTTAGCCATGCCGGCTTATATTATCGCCTACACTTATGCGGGTTTGTTAGACTTTGCAGGGCCAGTACAAAGCTGGATTAGAGACCTTACAGGCCTGAGTTATGGCGACTATTGGTTCTTTGAAATCCGCTCTTTAGGTGGTGCCATCATCATGATGTCACTGGTGTTGTACCCCTATGTTTATTTAATGGCTCGGGCTGCTTTTTTGGAGCAGTCTGTGAGTAGTATTGAAGTGGGTTGTAGCTTAGGTTATTCCCGCTGGCAGGCATTGTGGAAGTTAGCGTTGCCCATGGCTCGGCCTGCCATTATTGCAGGTTTGTCACTCGCTCTAATGGAAACCTTAGCAGACTATGGCACGGTGCAATATTATGGGGTTAGCACCTTTACCACGGGCATTTTTAGAACCTTTTATGGCTATGGTGATACTGCAGCAGCAGCCCAATTGGCAGCTAGCTTATTAGCTTTTGTGATTTTATTAGTCTTGCTAGAGCGTTATTCTAGACGCCGAGCCCGTTACCATTCAGCAGCAGAATCTCGTGCCCGTGCCGACTTAATCCCTTTGTCAGGTAGCAAGGCGATTATGGCCTGTGTGATTTGCTTGTCGCCTTTGATGTTTGGTTTTATTATTCCTGCAACGCAACTCTTGTTTTGGGCTGTGTTTGAGGCAGAACCCCTAGGCTGGGACTTCGTTGGCCTTGCCTGGAATTCGTTTAGTTTGGCTTTTTTGGCAGCCATCATTGCCGTCACATTGGCCATTATCTTGTCCTATGCCAAAAGAACTAAACCCATTAAGCCTGTGCGCACAGTGCTTGCGATGGCAGGCTTTGGTTATGCTTTGCCAGGCACGATCATAGCGATCGGGGTTTTAATTCCTTTAGCATGGCTAGACCACAGGTTAATAGATATTTTTGGCAGCTTGGGCTGGGACAGTCCAGGGCTATTATTGTCGGGTAGTTTGGTGGCCTTACTGTTTGCCTATACGGTGCGCTTTTTGGCGGTAGCTCTTGGCAGTGTGCAGTCTGGCTTAGAGAAGATTAAGCCCAGTCTAGATCATGTGGGTCGTTCAATGGGTCATAGCCCATTAGACATATTACGTAAAATCCATGTGCCTTTAATGCGCAGCTCCATCCTTACGGCGGTGCTCATTGTATTTGTGGACGTGCTTAAAGAACTGCCGGCAACGTTAATACTGCGGCCCTTTAACTTTAACACCATGGCCGTGCGGGCCTATGAATTAGCCTCAGACGAGCGTCTTGTTGATGCGGCTCCAGCCTCTATTATGATTGTACTCGTTGGGCTTATTCCTGTATTAATGTTACACGCCTCTATTGCGCGTCGCAGGCCCCACTAATATGAGACCGTTTAAATGACCATGTCCTTCGATAATACAGATCAGCATTTGCTGGTGGATAAGGTAAATATAGCCTACGGCGATCATAACATTGTGCACGATGTAAGCTTGGCTGTGGCTGTGGGTGAAATTGGTTGTTTGCTGGGTCCCAGTGGTTGTGGCAAGTCTACTTTGCTGAGAGCGATTGCAGGGTTCGTGCCGTTAAAATCGGGCAGCATTAGTTTGGCAGGCAAAACCCTTGCTAAAGACGATTTTTGCCTAGCTGCAGAAACCCGCAATGTAGGCATGGTGTTTCAAGATGTGGCTTTGTTTCCCCACATTAACATTGCCGCCAACGTGGCTTTTGGCTTGCACCACTGGCCCAAGGCTGAGCAAGTGCAACGGGTGAAGGAATTATTAGATTTGGTGGGCCTTAGTGGTTATCAAGAGCGCTACCCCCATGCCTTATCTGGCGGTCAACAGCAGCGTGTGGCCTTAGCCAGAGCCATAGCGCCTAAACCCAGTTTATTATTGCTTGATGAACCCTTCTCTGGTTTAGACGCCATGTTGCGAGAAGAGTTGGTGCCAGAAGTGAGTTCCATTTTGCGGCATGAAAAAATTCCTGGTTTGTTAGTGACCCACGATCAAACAGAAGCCTTTACCATGGCTGATCATGTGGCGGTCATGAACCAAGGGCGCATTGAGCAATGGGACACCTCCTACAATATTTATCATAAGCCCGACGGGCGTTTTGTGGCCGACTTTATTGGCGAGGGTGATTTTTTAGCCTGCAATGTAAGTAGCGAAACCTGCGTTGAGTCGCCCATTGGCCATTTGTGCAGCGACCGAGCTCATGGTTTTGTCACAGGAGATAAAGCCGAAGTGTTTATTCGGCCTGATGACGTGTTGCATTTAGATGATAGCCCCATAACAGGGCGCATTATAAGTAAGCGCTTTCGTGGTACTCACTTTTTATACCGCGTATTAATTGCGGGCAATCAAACCTTATCCTGCTTCGCAGACTCTCACCATAACCATGAAATTGGTGAAGAAATTGGTATTAAGCTGTCCCTTGATCACTTGATGCTGTTTTAAACAAAACGCATCGACAAATCAATGGCACGGCAATCTTTGGTGAGCGCACCAATTGAAATATAGTCGACTCCTGTGGCCGCTATAGGCCGCAAGGTTTGTTCAGTAATGCCACCAGAGGCCTCTAGTTCTGCTTTGCCAGCGGCAAGCTTGACCGCATCACGCATCTCCTGCAAGGTGAAATTATCCAGCATAATGCGATCTGCACCAGCATCTAACGCTTGCTGTAATTCAGGCATGGTTTCCACTTCTACTTCTACGGGTTTGGTGGGTTCTTGGTATCGTGCAGTGGCAATGGCTGGGCCAATACCACCACAGGCGGCAATGTGGTTTTCTTTGATCAAAAATGCATCATACAAGCCGATACGATGGTTATAACATTGGCCACAAGCCACGGCATATTTTTGGGCTTTGCGTAAGCCAGGAATAGTTTTGCGGGTGTCGAGTAGCCTCACGGGTGTGTCGGCCACTAAACTGGCGTAATAATGCGCAATGCTGGCAGTGCCAGACAAACACTGTAAAAAGTTAAGGGCGCAGCGCTCAAAGGTTAGCAGGCTGCGGGCATTACCATGGGCTTGAAACAACACTTGATTAGCCTTAGCTTGGTCACCATCAGCTACCATCCAGTCAAGGGTAATGGTGGGGTCGACTTGGCGCGCCACTTCATTGACCCAATCCACCCCACAAATGGTGGCATCTTCACGGGTAATAACGGCTGCAGATGCGCTTTCATCGGCTGGTATCAGCCGGGCGGTAATATCGCCATCCCCCACATCTTCTAACAAAGCAGCACTCACGTTGGCGGGCACATCAGCTTTTAGAAAATAGAGGTTTAAGTCATCGGTCATGGGGTCGTTCCACGCTTAAAATATTGTGGTTTAAAAGGGGCAATTATAACACACCCCTAAGGTTGGTTTAGAGCACAAATGATAAAGTAATGGGAATACTCACCAAGGCCATTAAGTTACCAATGAGCACAATAGAGGCCACTCTTTTGGGGTCCTGTTGGTATTGTTCTGCCACCATGTAGTTCAATACCGCAGGTGGTAAAGCGCCAAACACAACCAACACAGCAAATTGTTCAGGAGGAAGGTTAAGGAAGAACTGGGCCATTATGGCCATTAAAATGCCGGAAACTGGGCAAAGAATGGCGCCCACTAAACCCACTTTCCAATCGTCAAATTCTATGTTGGTTAAACGAATGCCCAAAGTGAAGAGCATTAAAGGAATGCAAATTTGCCCCAGCATATCAATGGGTAACTGCACACTGTTGGGCAGTTGAAAGCCACTAAGGGCGACTAAAAAGCCTGCAATAGTTGCCAGCATTACGGGTTGATTAAATAGGCTTAGCAAGCGCATTTTGGGGTTGATCATAAAAATGCCTAAGCTAAAGTGAAGGGTCATTTCGACAATAAAACACACCACAGCAATGGCTAAAAATTCTTCACCAAAGGCCAATAAAATTAACGGAATACCCATGTTGCCTACGTTGTTAAACATCATGGGTGGTATAAAGGTCTTAGCTGACCAAGGTGACAGGGCAATGACAGGCCACAGCAGTAAGCCTGAACCGAGCACCACAATAATGGCTCCAACAGCCATGGGGCCAAGATGGCTAATAGGAACGGATTGATCAGCAAGAACCACAAATACCAACAAAGGAACAAACACTTCCATGTTGATTTGGTTAATGAGTTTCAGGTCTGGCTTGCGCCAACGGCCATACACATAGCCAATGGTAGCGATAGCGACAAGGGGAAAAACAGTGGCGAAAACGCGTTCAATAATGCTCTGATCCATAAATAACTAAACTACCTAGTGTGTGAACTTAAAGTGGGTACAACGGCCATGGTTGTAACTTATCAAGCACCATAGATTGACTAAAGTCGGTATCATACAGGGAATGTTTAGCCTTGGATAATTGATCATGGGTTTAGATCAGATATAACGAATGGCGCTCATTCACTAGTAGGCCTGCCATTACTGGCCCTGTATTGGTAATAAAACTTGACCAAAGTAGGAGAAGCGGGTTATTTTTATTTCACCGATAATTGGTAATACCAATGTTGCTGAAAAATTAAAACCAATAGTGTTGAAAAAAAATGCCATCAGGCAACGTATTTTACACCCATGTGCCAGTATTAATAGGAAGCGTTTATGGCGTACCCACAGGTCAAACAACCCAAGATATCAGATGTGATCATGGCGCAACTAGAGGCTATGATTTTAGAGGGAAGCCTGAAACCAGGACAGCAACTACCGCCAGAGCGAACCTTGGCGACTGAGTTTGAAGTGTCTAGACCTTCACTGCGCGAAGCGTTACAAAAGCTGTCGGCCAAGGGGCTCATTGTCAGTCGCCAAGGTGGAGGCTCATACGTGTCAGAAAAAATTGGCAGCAGCATTGCTGACCCATTAACAGAGCTCTTCTCTACGCATCCGGAAGCACAATATGACTTGTTGGAGTTTCGTCATGCCTTAGAGGGGGTGTCGGCCTATTATGCTGCACTGCGCTGCACCCCAGCAGATAAAACTCGCTTGCAAGCTTGTTATGCCAATTTGCAAGCGGCTCATGATCAAAAGTCTTTTGAGAAAGAAACCAAAGCCGATGCCGAGTTCCATTTGGCCATTGCTGAAGCTTCGCATAATGCCGTGTTATTGCACACCATGCGTTCTTTATTCACTTTGCTGCATAAGAACATTTATTCCAACTTGGAAAGTGTGTATCGCAAACGTGACACTCGGCAACTGATTCATGACCAACACCGCGTGTTATTAGATACTATTGTTGGAGAAAATCCAGAAAAAGCACGTAATGCGGCTCATGACCACTTGACCTTTGTAAAAGAAGCTATTATTGAGCAAAGCAAAGATTCAACCCGCCAAGAGCGCGCTATGAGGCGTTCTGGGGTATAATTTTTAAATGTAAAATATTTACTCATAGGTATTTTTAGTCACCTAAACTGGCATTTTTTTGGTTATTAATGTAGTATTACTACACAAAATTTTCGTTGCGCAGAAACAAGTTGCTTTTGCATGAGTGAATAGGGGAAAAACGTGACACAGAGTCTTTCAGATGTAGATCCAATTGAAACACAAGAGTGGTTGGACGCTTTGACATCAGTGATTAAAAACGAGGGCGCTGAACGTGCTCGATATATATTAGCCAAACTTGGTGAGCAGGCCCGTTTACAGGGGGCTAAACTAGACAACTCGCTCACTACGCCTTACGTCAATACGATTGCGCCAAGCGATGAGCAGCGCATGCCTGGCGACTTATTCATGGAGCGTCGTATACGTTCTTTAATTCGTTGGAATGCCATGGCCATGGTGATGCGTGCTAATGATAATGATGACGGTCTGGGTGGGCATATTGCCAGCTTTTCTTCGTCAGCCACTTTGTATGACATTGGTTTTAACCATTTTTTCCGCGGCAATACCGATAAAAAAGAGGGAGACTTGGTGTTTTTCCAAGGTCATATTTCTCCGGGTATTTATGCGCGCTCCTATTTGGAAGGCCGTCTCACCGATGAGCAGATGGACAATTTTCGCCGTGAAGTGGGTGGCAACGGACTATCCTCCTATCCGCATCCATGGTTAATGCCAGACTATTGGCAGTTCCCTACGGTCTCTATGGGGCTTGGGCCCCTGCAGGCGATTCATCAGGCTCACATTATGCGCTATCAGCAACAACGTGGTTTGGTTGATAATGCGGATCGTAAGGTGTGGGCGTTTATCGGTGATGGTGAGTGTGATGAGCCTGAATCTTTAGGCTGCATTTCTCTTGCTGGGCGTGAAAAGCTAGACAATCTTATTTTTGTCATCAACTGCAATCTGCAGCGTTTAGATGGCCCTGTGCGGGGTAATGGTAAAATTATCCAGGAACTTGAGGGCATATTTAGAGGTGCAGGTTGGCATGTGGTTAAGGTGATCTGGGGGCGTCATTGGGACCCACTCCTAGAGCGTGACACCCATGGATTATTGCAGCAGCGCATGAATGAAGTGGTAGACGGTGAGTTACAGAACTATAAGGCCATGGGTGGCGCATACACCCGTGAGCACTTCTTTGGCAAATACCCAGAATTGTTAGCTATGGTGGCCGACTATACTGACGAAGATATCATGAAGCTTAACCGTGGTGGCCACGACCCTTATAAGGTTTATGCGGCCTATCATGAGGCGACTCATACGGAAGGTAAGCCCACCGTTATTTTGGCGCAAACCGTTAAAGGTTATGGCATGGGTAAGTCGGGCGAAGCCAAAAACCCCACCCATTCCTTGAAAAAGCTGGATATGGACGAAATGGAAAGCTTTTGCCAACGGTTTAATATTCCTTTAACCCGTGATCAAATCAAAACTGTGCCTTACTATCGTCCAGCGCAAGATACGCCCGAAATGAAGTATATGCGTGCCAGACGAGATGCCTTAGGAGGCGTTCTACCGAGTCGTCGTAATGATTTTGAGAGTTTAAAAACACCCACTCTAGATTCTCTGGCTGGTCAGTTAAAGTCCAGTGGCAAGCGTGAGATCTCGACTACCATGTCGTTTGTTCGCACCCTTACAACACTGGTTAAAAACAAAGATATCGGTGAGCGTGTGGTACCCATTGTGCCAGATGAAGCGCGTACTTTTGGTATGGAAGGCATGTTCCGTCAGTTAGGCATCTATACTGCGGAAGGGCAAAAGTATGTGCCCCATGATGCAGATCAAGTGATGTACTACCGCGAAGATCAGGCAGGGCAGATCTTAGAAGAAGGGATTAACGAAGCCGGCGCAATGGCTGCCTGGTTGGCTTGTGCAACCTCTTACAGTAATAATAATTATCCCATGGTGCCGTTTTACATCTTTTACTCGATGTTTGGTTTCCAGCGAGTTGGAGACTTAGCTTGGGCAGCAGGTGACAGTCAGGCCCGTGGATTCCTCATTGGAGCGACAGCAGGCCGCACCACTCTGAATGGTGAGGGTTTGCAGCATGAGGATGGGCACAGTCATATTATGGGTAATCTCATACCCAACTGTGTGACCTATGATCCGACCTATGCGTACGAGCTAACGGTAATTATTCAAGATGGTTTGCACCGTATGTATGAGCTAAAAGAAAACAAGTTCTACTACATTACCGTGATGAACGAAAATTACCATCAGCCGGATATGCCGGTGGGCTGTGAAGCTGGCATTGTTAAAGGCATGTACTTGTTAAATGAAATTAAGTCGAAAGCTAAAAAGCGTGTGCAATTAATGGGTAGTGGTACCATTTTAAGAGAAGTGGAAGCGGCGGCAGACATTTTGGCAACAGATTTCGATATAGGTTCAGATGTCTGGAGTGCGACAAGTTTTAATGAGCTTGGGCGCAACGCTCAGGACGTCAGCCGGTGGAATATGTTACATCCCGAGGCAGAGCCAAAGCAAAGCTATGTTGAAGAATGTTTGTCAGGCCATGCAGGCCCAGTCATCGCTGCTACTGACTATGTTAAGGCTTTTGCCGAGCAAATTCGGGAGTTTGTGCCAGCTAATTTTAAGGTGTTGGGCACCGATGGTTATGGTCGTAGTGACAGTCGTGAAAAGTTGCGAGAGTTTTTTGAGGTCAATCGTTACTACATTGTGGTTGCAGCCTTAAAAGCCTTAGCAGAAGATGGCACAATTAAGGTGAGCGAGGTTTCGCGGGCCATTAAAAAGTTCAATATCGACAGTGATAAGCCAAATCCAGTACACCTTTAAGCTGCTGACGAGACGAGGACAGAGACATGGCAACAAGTAAAATGATGGTCCCAGACATGGGTGGTGCAGTAGACGTAGAGGTCATCGAGATTTGCGTCGCCGTGGGTGATGTGATTAGTGAGGGCGACTCTATCGTTGTGGTGGAGACAGATAAAGCGTCAATGGAAATTCCTGCATCAATTGCTGGAGTCGTTAAAAGCATTGCATTAAAAGAAGGTGATACCTGTAGTTTAGGTGACCTCATGGTGGAAATTGAAACAGACTCAACGCCAGATGAAGCTATAGAGGCAGAGCCTGAAGTTCAAGCTAAAGTTGAAATGGTAGTAGAGCCTTTGGCTACTGCGATTGCCGATGCGCCAGTGCAAGCTCCTGTGGCAGAGTCAGAGCCTGCGTTAGAACAATTGGCCCTAGTGCCAGATTTAGGCGGCGCAGTGGATGTAGAGGTGATTGAGGTTAGTGTTAAAGTTGGCGATGAGTTAGCCGAAGGAGACAGTCTCATAGTGCTTGAGACTGACAAAGCTTCGATGGAGATTCCTGTTGAATTTGCTGGCACTGTGCTGCAGATTAACGTGGCTGAAGGTACCAAGCTTAATGTGGGTGATACCATTGCAGTTTTGGCAACTAGGGCGCAGGCAAATGCGCCTGAGGTTATGGTTGATGTTAAAGCAGCGTCTGCTGCCTCAGAGGCTTTAGCACCAGTGCCAGCAGTTGCCCAAACTCCAGTTGCAGCTCCTAAGGCTGCTCAAGCCCCTGATGTAAGTGCGGCGCCTAACGTTACGGTGGCCAAGGTGGAGCCAGCAGCTGAAGTGGTTAATGCAGGCACTACTGGCACGGTTCATGCGGGTCCTGCAGTGCGTATGTTAGCTCGGGAATTAGGTGTGGATCTGTCTAAAGTGCCAGCCACAGGGCCAAGAGACCGCTTATTAAAAGAAGATATACAGGCTTTTGTGAAACAACAAATGCAACAGCCGACGGCTCAGTCTATGCAGGGTCACGGCATAGAGCAGCCCCCTGCTATCGATTTTAGCCAATTTGGTAGCATAGATCGCATTAAAATGACGAAGGTGCAGCGCATTACTGCGCAAAATATGACCCGTAGTTGGCTTAATGTACCCCATGTGACTCAGTTTGATCATGCGGACATTACTGATCTAGAGGTGTTTCGCAAGGGCTTAAAGGCAGAAGCAGAGCTAAAAGGCACCAAGGTCACGCCTTTGCCATTTATGCTTAAAGCCTGTGCCATGGCTTTGCGTCAGTACCCACAATTTAATGTATCGTTAGATAATGATGGCGAACACATCGTGCAAAAGCACTACATTAATATTGGTATTGCCGTAGATACACCAGCAGGGCTTATGGTGCCAGTTATTCGTGATGTGGATCAGAAATCCATATGGCAATTGGCAGAAGAAGTGATTGCCATGGGGGCGAAGGCTAAAGACAAAAAGTTAATGCCAGCCGACATGCAAGGTGGTTGCTTTACTATTTCTAGTCTGGGGGGAATCGGTGGTACTGCATTCACGCCTATCGTGAATACACCAGAGGTGGCTATATTAGGAGTGTCCAAAGCAGACATGCAGCCTCGTTGGGACGGCACTGAGTTTCAACCAAGACTGATGATGCCCTTATGTCTGTCATACGATCATCGTGCCGTAAACGGCGCGGATGCGGCTCGTTTTACTCAATATTTAGCCAAAGTGTTGGGTGATATTCGCCATCTTATAATGTAACGCCAGTCTCGTACTTGATCATGGATTGAGTTTGAGGCGTGGTTTGAACAAGGGCGCGTGAGCGCCCTTTTTTGTGCCTGCTCTATTTTGGCGCATCCTAAGTGATATTTTATAATATTTTAGGTCTTATTGCCTTAAACCGCTTGTGCTTTGCCGTGCGATGGATATAATGGCGCTCCCTTGTTAAAGGGGCCTGTGACACGCGTCAAGCGAGTCGTTAAAAGGCCTTGT
>Ga0209482_1001683_pt1 | contig 14690 bp, 18 predicted proteins | sample CoawatmetaG10DNA_FD_187512 | JGI IMG/M metagenome (GOLD analysis project Ga0209482, IMG submission 187512) | Marine microbial communities from the West Antarctic Peninsula - Coastal water metaG104-DNA (SPAdes) (version 2) | ecosystem: Environmental > Aquatic > Marine > Coastal ...
TTTTAGTTTCAGTAACACCGACGATTTCAACTTCTTCGCCAGTTTTAATAACACCAGATTCAATTCTACCAGTTGCAACAGTTCCTCTACCTGAAATTGAGAAAACATCCTCAACAGGCATTAGGAAAGGTTTATCAACATCTCTAGTTGGTTGAGGAATAAATTCATCAACAGTTTTCATTAATTCTATAATTGAATTTTTTCCAATTTCATCATCTCTACCTTCAACAGCAGCTAAAGCAGAACCTTTAGTAATTGGAGTTGTTTCACCTGGATATTTATAAGAAGTTAAAAGTTCTCTAATTTCTTCTTCTACAAGTTCAATCATATCTTTGTCATCAACTTGGTCTACTTTATTTAAGTAAACAACAATTGAAGGAATACCAACTTGTCTTCCTAAAAGAATGTGTTCTCTAGTTTGAGGCATAGGGCCATCAGCAGCATTAACTACTAAAATTGCTCCATCCATTTGAGCTGCACCAGTAATCATATTTTTTACATAGTCAGCGTGACCTGGGCAATCTACGTGTGCGTAATGTCTCTTGTCAGTTTCATATTCAACGTGAGCAGTCGAAATTGTAATTCCTCTTTCTTTTTCTTCCGGGGCTTTATCAATTTGATCGTACGCTGTAAAAGTTGCAGTTGAACCAGCTGTTTCAGATAACACTTTTGTGATCGCTGCAGTTAATGTTGTTTTACCGTGGTCGACATGACCAATTGTACCGATGTTACAGTGTGGTTTATTTCTTACGAACTTTTCTTTTGACATTACTTTTTTACCTCAGTTTAGTTTTGTTAATAATTTCTTTTTTTCTTGGAGCGGGTAAAGAGAATCGAACTCTTACATCCAGCTTGGAAGGCTAGCGTTCTACCATTGAACTACACCCGCACAACATCAAGAATAACACTCCATTGTTATAAGAAATTTTATTGAATGGTGGAGGGGGAAAGATTCGAACTTTCGAAGACCGAAGTCAACGGGTTTACAGCCCGCCCCATTTGACCGCTCTGGAACCCCTCCTTTTTGGGGAAGTGTCCCCTTCTTCAATAAAGCTTCAAACAACATGCGTTTTATATATTTTTATTATGCAATTGCAACACGAGATTTACTGTTAAAATTGAGGAAAATACGTATAAAACAAAGTTAATTTTATGAATAAATCATCATTTTTAATAGTTGGTCAACATGCGGTTATTGAGGCCTTAAGAAACCCAAAAAGAAAGGTTTTAAAAGTTTTCTTAACAGAAGAAAGTAAAAAAAATATCCATAGAAAAAATCCAAAAAAAAATGTGCTTGAAGATGTTAAGGTTTATTTTAAATCAAAAAAAGAATTAGATAAATATACATCAAAAGACCAAATGATGCATGGTGGTTATATTGCAGAAGTTGAACATTTAGACCAACCTGAATTAAAAGAATTTATAAAAGGAAAAAATAATCTAACGTTTGTTTGTATAGATGAGGTAACTGATCCAAGAAATATTGGATCATTAATTAGAAGTGCCTCTTCATTTCACATAGATGGTTTGATAGTTAAAGAAAGACAATTTCCATCCGATAGTAAACTTATGTATAAAGCTGCAAGTGGATGCATGGAACATATTAATATTTTTGAAGTATCAAACGTAAATTCCACACTTAAAAATTTAAGAGAAAAGAATTTTTGGGTTTATGGATTTGATGCAAGGGGGGAAAAAAACTTTACAGATGTTAAATGGGAAGGAAAAAATGTTCTTTTATTTGGATCTGAAGGATTTGGTATGAGAGAACATACTGGAAAGTACACAGATTTTTTAGTTAAGATTGATATAAATAAGGATGTAGAAAGCTTAAATATCTCAAATAGTGCAGCGATTGTGTTTCATCATTTAAGTTATTTGAAAAAAAATTCTTGATTAGTCTAAGATTTCTTAATAGAAATCGGTTATGCCCTTGTAGCTCAGCTGGTAGAGCAATTGATTTGTAATCAATAGGTCCGCGGTTCGACTCCGTGCGGGGGCACCATCACTAAACAAAAATTATTTATTCATATTAATTAATATTATTTTATTCGTCTTCTTCACAATCATATTCATATATGGTCATTTGGTCTGTTATGATTGTTCCAAGAAATGTTCGTCTAAAATTTTTAACCTTATGTTTTGTACTAATTTTTTTACATCGTAATGTTGCTATATTAACTAGCGTAATTGAACTTTTTCCAAGAAGTATATGATCACTTATACTTCCACCAGTTTTTGTTTCAAATGAAGAGGTAAATAAGCTTGAGTCATCTTTGTTATGTATCCCCACATGTTTGGCACAACCACTCAGAAAAAAAATAAAAACAATAATGGGTAAAAAAAAATTCATTAATTATTTCTATTAATTATTTGACGTTTCTTTTCTAACTTGTTCGATCTTAATCTTTTTATAAAGACTGTTTTTTTTATCATATAATAGTTCAAAGCTAATTTTCTTATTGGCTTGTATTTTAATTGTCTTTGCATTTCTAACTTCAAAATTATCTGCAACAGCGCTGATGGGTCTTTTATTTACATCTAAATTTTTTATTAAAATTTTAGATTTATCACTAACAATTATACCCTTCCATCTTCTAGGCCTAAAAGGACTAATAGGAGTAACTGCTAGTTTTCTTGAATCTAAATTAAGAATTGGTCCATGTGCTGATAAATTATATGCTGTACTACCTGCTGGTGTTGAAACTAAAACACCATCAGAGATAAGATTTTTAATAATATTTTTCTTATTAGCTGTAATAGAAATTGATGATGCCTGCTTGCTTTGTCTTAATATTGAAACCTCATTAATAGCTATTGATTTTTTTGTTTGATTATTTTTATTAGTAACGGTCATTTGTAGAGGATAAATTTTTATACTATTAGAGATATTCAAATTTTTAATAATGTTTTCATTAGAAAACTTATTCATCAAAAAACCATAGTTTCCAGAATTAATTCCATAGAAAGGTTTTTTATATTTATATAATTTTTTTAAAGTTTGAAGCATAAAACCATCCCCACCTAGAACAATTATTATGTTGGATTTTATTAAAGACGTAATTTTAACTTTTTTAATTAAGATTGATTTAATCTTTAAGGAAGCTTTCGTTTTGTCAAAAATTAAATAAATTTTATCTCTCATTCAGTGGTGCCCTCGGCCAGACTCGAACTGGCACTCCAAAAAGGCACGGATTTTAAGTCCGTTGTGTCTACCAATTTCACCACGAGGGCATGTATTATTCTCATTTATTTAACTGTTTTTATTTATAACTCAACTTCTTTTTGTTAACAAATCATATCCATATTTTAATTAAGCTTTTAATGCATTTTTAAGAATATGATTATCTAAATTACAATCTTTATAACCTCTCTTTACAACATTCAAATATCGATCTGTCGGATATGCAAATAAAGTTTTTTTTGTCATAGTATAAGTCATTACTTTTTTACCATAATAAGTAAAATAATATTTTTTATATAAAGCTGGATAATCTTCATAAACATCTAATTTTTTTTCATCACTTTTAGATATTTCAAATAAAGCTCCTGGAACAGTTGAATTTTTTTTAGGTTCTATATCAGCAGCTCTATATTTGCTTCTAAATGTTAATCTAAAATTGTTTAAATTAATTTTTTTTAAAAAGACACTGTCTTTACATCTTCTTTTCATTTGAAAATGATTTAAATTACTACCGTAAGCGAAATAAAGCATTTAACTATCTGACAACTACTTCTATTTTTTTTTGATTAACAAACTCTATTATTTCAGAACTACACTTATCTATTTTAAGTTGGTCTTCAGATCGTATTACTATTGATACACCTAATTTACCTGCTTGAAAAAAAGGATAACTTCCAATTTCTACATCTTTATTATTATCCTGGACATTAGTTAAAGAGTTTGCAATTTCACTTTCAACAGTTTTTAAACTTATTGTGTGGCTTAATATTGGGTCTCCACCTACTATCTTGTTTTTTAATCCACCCAACATTGATTTTAAAATTGAAGGAACTCCCGGTAAGCAAAAAACATTTTCAACATTAAATCCTGGTGCACCACTTGTTGGATTTAATATTAAATTAGCATTACGTGGCATCCATACCATTTTTTGTCTGCCCTCATTAAACTCTCCTACTTTGTAATAAGCTTCTAATATTTTAAAAGCTTCTTTGTGAATTTCATACTCAAGATTAAATGCTTTTGAAATAGACTGTGCGGTAATATCATCGTGTGTTGGACCAATACCACCAGTTGTAAATACATAGTTATTAACTTTTCTTAAATGATTAACAGTATCAACAATTGTATTTTCGATATCTGGAATAACCCTTACTTCATTAACTTTTACACCAATTGAATTGAGCCATTGTGCAATTGTGCCAGTATTAGTGTCTTGTGTTCTTCCTGAGAGAATTTCATTACCAATAATAAGTATTGCGGCATTAAATTTTGTATTTTGGTTCATTATTAAATATATAATTTAAATATGAAATTTACCCAACCTTTAATTAAAGGCAAACTTATCAAACGATATAAGAGATTTTTCACTGATGTTAAAATTGGTAATGAAATTGTAACGGCACATTGTCCTAATACTGGATCTATGAGGGGTTTATTGGATGAAGGAAATGAGGTTTATATATCTAAAAATGACAACCCTAAAAGAAAGTTAAAATATACTCTTGAGATAATTAAAGTTAAAAAAAATTTAGTTGGTGTTAATACTCATTTTGCTAACAAAATTGCCTTCCATGGTTTATCAAATAATTTAGTTAAAGAAGTTGCAAATAATGACAGTATTAAACCTGAGGTATTTTTTGATAAAGAAACACGGTTTGATTTCCTAGTTGAAAAAAATAAACAAAAAATATTTGTAGAAGTTAAAAATGTTACTTTATTTAGAGAAGAAAAAACTGCAGAATTTCCAGATGCAGTTACTACTAGGGGTTCAAAACATTTAAAAACCCTCATAGAAGCTGTTAAAAAAGGTTATCAATCTTATCTATTATTCTTGGTCCAAATACAGGGTGTAGATAATTTTAAAATAGCAAAAGACATTGATAAAGAATATTATGAAAATTATTTACTTGCAAAAAAAGCTGGAATTATTTTTTTAGCATATCAATGTAAAATAAGTTCAAAAGAAATTAAAATATATAAAAAAATTAAAATTATTAATGCCTGATTATTTAGAAAAATTTGAAAAGATGAGAGTTGCTGGAAATCTTGCTGCAAGAACTCTTGATATGCTTACAGATAATATTAAACCAGGAGTAACTACTGAGTTTATAGATAAATTAGGTTATGAGTTTATAAGAGACAACGGTGCCTACTCAGCTCCACTTTTTTATAGAGGTTTTAAAAAATCATTATGTACATCTTTAAACCATGTTGTCTGTCATGGTATACCTTCTGATAGAATTTTACTTGAAGGTGATGCATTAAATGTTGATGTGACGGCTATAGTTGATGAACATTATGGTGACACTAGTAGAATGTTTTGTATTGGCAAAACTCCTATTAAAGTTAATAACTTAATTGATGCTACGTACGAGTCGATGATGAGAGCAATAAATTTACTAAAGCCAGGATTAAAATTAGGTGACATTGGGTATGAAATACAATCTTTTGTTGAAAAAAAAGGCTACTCAGTTGTTAGGGATTTTTGTGGCCATGGAATAAGTACAATATTTCACGAGCCACCAAATGTTTTGCATTATGGAAGAAGAAATACAGGGATGGAGCTTAGACCCGGCATGACTTTTACAATTGAACCTATGATAAATACTGGTGAATGGGATGTAAAAATGCTGAAAGATGGCTGGACAGCAGTTACAAAAGATAAATCTTTATCAGCACAATTTGAGCATACGCTAGGTATTACTGAAAATGGTTATGAAATCTTTACAGAATCTGTTAAAGGTTATTCTAAGCCCCCTTACTTATAATTAATGATTGAACGATATTCTAGAAAACAGCTAACTGACATATGGTCAGAAGAAAATAAGTACCAAATTTGGCTCGATGTAGAGGTTGCGGCTGCCGAAGCCATGGAAAAATTAGGTCAAATTCCTAAAGGAGTTGCATCAATTGTTAGAAGAAAAGCTAAAATAAACGTTAAAAGAATTCACCAAATTGAAAGTAAAGTAAAACATGATGTAATAGCATTTTTAACCTCTGTTACTGAAAAAGCAGGGATTAAAGCAAGATATCTTCACCAAGGTATGACGTCTTCTGATGTTTTAGATACCAGTTTAAATATTCAATTAGTTCAATCAGGTAAAATTCTACTTGGTGATATCGATCAAATTCTCAAAGTTTTAAAGAAACAAGCTAAAAAATACAAATACACTCCTTGCATGGGTAGAAGTCATGGAATTCATGCTGAACCCATCACATTTGGTTTAAAATTAGCTTCATTTTATGAGGAATTTAAAAGAAATAGAAAAAGATTAGTTGATGCAATTGATGAAATTTCAACATGTTCAATCTCTGGTGCGGTTGGTACATTTGCAAATATTAATCCTAATGTTGAAAAACATGTAGCAAAAAAACTTGGTTTAAAAGTTGAGCCTATATCAACTCAAGTAATACCAAGAGATAGACATGCTTTTTATTTTTCTATTCTTGGAATCATCGCTGGATCAGTTGAAAGAGTTGCAATTGAAATTAGACACTTACAAAGAACAGAAGTTTATGAAGTGCAAGAATTTTTTTCAAAAGATCAAAAAGGTTCGTCAGCAATGCCTCATAAAAAAAATCCAATATTAAGTGAAAATTTAACAGGTCTTGCAAGAATGGTTCGTAGTGCTGTAATTCCTGCTCTAGAAAATATTGCTCTATGGCATGAAAGAGATATTTCTCACTCGAGTGTTGAAAGAAATATTGGTCCTGACGCTAACATAACTTTAGATTTTGCTTTAGCCAGACTTAGTAATATTTTAGATAAAATGATTGTCTACCCAAAAAAAATGATTGAAAATTTAAATATAACTAAAGGTTTAATTTTTTCACAAGAAGTAATGTTAGAGCTAACAAAATCAGGATTAAGTAGAGAGCAATCTTATAAAATGGTTCAAAACTATGCAAAAAAATGTTTTGCAGAAAACCTAAATTTATTTGATGTTATTTCAAATGATGAATTCATAATGGCTAAAATTTCTTCAAAAAAGCTGAAGGCTATATTTAATTATTCATCACACTTTAAAAATGTAGATTTAATCTTTAGAAGAGTTTTTAAATAATGAAAAAAGGTAAAAAGTTATACGAAGGTAAAGCTAAAATAATTTATGCAACATCTGACAAAAATTTAGTCATCCAATATTTTAAAGATGATGCGACAGCTTTTAATAATTTAAAAAAATCAACTATTGAAGGTAAGGGTGTTTTAAACAACAGAATATCTGAACATATTTTATCTAACTTAACCCAAATTGGAATTAAAAATCATTTAGTTAAAAGACTAAACATGAGAGAGCAAATTATTAAATTAGTAGAGATTATTCCTATCGAATTTATTATTCGTAATGTTGCAACCGGTTCTATTACTACAAGACTTGGTATTGAAGATGGAACAGTTTTAAAGCAGCCCCTATTAGAGTATTGCCTAAAAGATGATAGTTTAGGTGATCCACTTATTGCAGAAGAGCATATTCTAGCTTTTGATTGGGCTACAAAATCTGAATTAGAAAAAGTTAAGGAAATGATCCTTAGAATTAATGATTTTATGATTGGAATGTTTAGAGGGATTGGAATTAAACTAATTGATTTTAAACTAGAGTTTGGAAGACTTAAAGAAAATGGAAAAAATGAGGTTATTTTAGCTGATGAAATTAGCCCCGATACTTGTCGATTGTGGGACAGCATTACTGATAAAAAATTAGATAAAGACAGATTTCGTAAGGACTTAGGTGATTTAATTCCAGCTTATACTGAAGTTGCTAAAAGACTCGGTATATTGCACGAACAAACAAATTTAAGTGCTGTTAATGTTACAAAGTTAAGATCAGTTAAAAAAAGAAAATAATATGAAAATATCTGTAATTATAACTCTTAAAAAAGATGTTTTAGATCCTCAAGGTAAAGTTATTCATCAAACCTTAGATGGTATGGGATTTGAAGGTATCAATGAAGTAAGGCAAGGTAAGTATTTTGAAATTGATACAAACGAAAGTGATAAGAAAAAAGCTGAAGAAAAAGTTGAAGAGATGTGTAAGAAACTTTTAGCAAACTTAGTAATAGAAGACTTTAAAATTATTGGATCACAATAATAAATAATGCATTCATCTGTAATAACCTTTCCTGGATCTAATTGTGACAGAGACATGGATATTGCCTTAAAAAAATTTGGCTTTAAAAATAAAATGGTTTGGCATGACGATGTTGAGCTTCCAAAAAGTGATTTGGTAGTTTTACCAGGTGGCTTTTCATATGGAGACTATCTTCGATGTGGAAGTATGGCATCAAAATCAAAAATTATGAAATCAGTTCTAAACTTTGCTCAAGGGGGTGGTAAAGTTATGGGGATTTGTAATGGTTTTCAAATTCTAGTTGAATCTGGTTTGCTGCCAGGTGTGCTACTTAGAAACAAATACTTAGAATTCATTTGCAAAAATATTTTTGTTAAAGCTAACAATAAAGATAACTCTTATTTTAAAGATGATAAAAAAGATGTCTATGAATTTCATATAGCTCATAATGAAGGAAATTACTTTTGCTCTAAAGAACAAATTAAAGAAATTAATGACAATAACCAAATAGCTTTATTTTACTCAGATGAAAATGGAAATGTTAATGAGCAATCTAATCCAAATGGCTCATTGCAAAATATAGCTGGTATATTTAATAAACAAAAAAATGTTATAGGGATGATGCCTCATCCTGAAAGAATGATAGACCCTGCTCTATCAGGTGAAGATGGTTCAATATTTTTTGAAAACTTAATTAATAATTTAAAATAATGATAGTTAACGAACAACTTGCAATCGATCATGGTTTAAAAAAAGATGAGTATAAAAAAATCTGTGATTTATTAAAAAGAGTTCCTAATATTACTGAACTAGGTATCTTCTCAGCAATGTGGAATGAGCATTGTTCTTATAAATCTTCAAGGTTTCATCTTAAAAACTTACCCACTAAAGGAAAAAATGTAATTCAAGGACCAGGTGAGAATGCTGGTATTATTGATATTGGTGATGATGATGCAATAGTATTTAAAATTGAAAGTCACAATCACCCTTCATTTATTGAGCCTTATCAAGGTGCTGCAACTGGTGTTGGTGGAATTATGAGAGATATCTTTACGATGGGAGCACGTCCTATAGCTAATTTAAACTCAATTCATTTTGGCTCACCTCAACATAAAAAGACTAAAAATTTATTACGTGGAGTTGTTCACGGTATAGGTGGATATAGTAATTGTATGGGGGTTCCAACAATTGCTGGTCAAACTAGTTTTGACGAGTCTTATAATGGGAATATTTTAGTAAATGCGATGACCTTAGGTCATGTTAAAAAAGATAAGATTTTTTATTCAAAAGCTGCAGGTTTAGGAAAACCTGTAATCTACGTTGGTTCAAAAACAGGTCGTGATGGGATACATGGTGCTAGTATGGCGTCAGCTTCATTTGATGATAAAATTGAAGAAAAAAAACCAACCGTTCAAGTTGGAGATCCTTTTACAGAAAAACTTCTATTAGAGGCCTGTTTAGAATTAATGGCAGGAGATTCGATTATTGCTATTCAAGATATGGGTGCTGCAGGGTTAACTTCTTCAAGTATTGAAATGGCTTCAAAAGGAAATTTAGGAATTGAGATTAATTTAAATAAAGTTCCTTGTAGAGAAGCAAACATGACCCCTTATGAAATTATGTTATCAGAAAGCCAAGAACGAATGCTTATTGTTTTAGAAAACGGCAAAGAAGAAATGGCTAAAAAAATATTTGATAAATGGAATTTAGATTTTGCTGTAATTGGCAAAACAACAAAAAGTAAAAAAATTGAACTTTATTTTGATGATGAAAAAGTAGCAGATATTCCTGTAAATACATTGGTTGAAAATTCACCCATGTATGACCGAAAATGGAAAAAGGCCAAATTACCTAAAAGAATTAAAATTGAGAAAGAGCTATTTAAAACCTTAAAAGTGAAAAATGTTTTAAACAAAATATTATCCAATCCTAATGTGTGTAGTAAAGAGTGGATTTGGCAACAGTATGACCACACTGTTATGGGTGATACTATTCAAAAACCTGGTGGTGACGCTGGTGTTGTTAGAGTTCATGGTACCAATAAAGCTGTTGCAGCATCTGTTGATTCATCTGCTGTATATTGTTGGGCTCACCCATTAAGTGGTGGAAAACAAATTGTTTGTGAAAGTTGGAGAAATTTAATTTCTGTTGGTGCAAAACCAATTGCAATTACTAACTGTTTAAATTTTGGTAGTCCTGAAAATGAAGAAAATATGGGTGAGTTTGTTGAATGTGTTCAAGGCTTAGGTGAAGCGAGTGCTTACTTGGAGTTCCCAGTAGTCTCTGGAAATGTTTCATTTTACAACCAAACTAAAGACATTGGTATTAAGCCCACACCTGCAATTGGGGGCGTTGGTTTAATTAAAGATTATCAAAATATGGTTACAATGGACTTAAAAGAAGCTGACAATATACTTTTAGTTATAGGTAAAACTGAAGGTCACTTGGATCAAAGCTTATTTGCAAGAGATATTTTAAATGAAAAAAATGGACCTCCTCCTGAAATTAATCTTTTTAATGAAAAGAATAATGGTGAAACAATATTAAAGCTTATTGATAAAAAATTTATAAAGTCTGCTCATGATGTCTCTTTAGGAGGTATAATTACAGCTCTTTCTAAAATGTGTATCAAGGGTAAAAAAGGTGCAACTCTTAAAAAACCTAATTACTTAATTAATCAGTTCGAATACTTATTTGGTGAAGACCAAGGAAGATACATTATTGAAATTAGTAAAGATGACAAAGAAAGTGCTACTAAGATACTTCAAGAAAACTCAGTGCATTTTGATGAACTTGGATCAGTAAATGACGATAGTTTAATAATTGATGATAAGACAAAAGTATCAATTGACGATTTAATTAAATCGCATACAAATTGGCTAACTAACTACATGGACAATTAAAATGGCAATGGATATAAAAGAAGTTGAAACACTTATTAAAGAAGCTTTACCAGATGCTATAATAGAAATTCAAGACTTAGCAGGAGATAGTAATCACTACTCAGCAACAATAACCTCTAAAGAGTTTTCTGGAAAAAGCAAAATTGAGCAACACAAGATGGTATACAATTCTTTAAAAGGAAAAATGGGTAACGAACTTCACGCATTAGCAATTAAAACAAAGGAGCAATAATGGACGATAGCACAAAAAATTTAATTCAAAGTCATATAGATACCAACGAAGTATGTTTGTTTATGAAAGGAACACCAGATGCTCCTCAGTGTGGATTTTCCATGGCTACTTCAAACATTTTAAAAATTTTAGAAGTAAATTATAAAGGGATCAACGTTCTAGAATCTCAACCTTTAAGAGAAGGTATAAAAGAATTTAGTGACTGGCCTACTATTCCACAAGTTTATATCAAAGGCGAATTTGTTGGTGGCTGTGACATTTTTAAAGAAATGTATGAAAACGGTGAACTCAAGAAAGTACTTGAGGATAAAGGAATTAATTTTAAAAAAAGTTAAGTTTTAAGCTTAAAACTTCCTAGACAAAGATACGTTAGCTGCTTGATCAGCATTTTCATTAAATGCTTGTTTAGCATTTAAGCTTAAATCAAAACCATTAATATTTTTTGCAACTGCTAAATTGCACCACAACAAACCCAAAACCACTATCCCTAAAAGTTTTTTCATATTATTCTACCATAATAAAATCAACAAATTGATTTTTTACATCATTGCATGGCAACCTTACGCAAGTAGCTACCATAATTTGATTAAATACACTTGTTGATTTAATAAAAATATAACCAACATTATAATCATATTGATAACCTGTTAGATTACTACTTGTGGTGTGCGCATCAAATTTAGTAGCATATAGATTCTTTGTTTTCTTAAAATTTTTTATAGTTGCACTGGATATTGTTGCATAAATGTTATTACAATTTAAGTCACCGTTCATAGCAGTAGAATTTCCTAAGGTACATAGCATGAACTCATTTGTTATATACTTTGCAGTTTGAACATGTATTGCTTTAACAGCATTAGCTTTAGCACTAGCAGTATACCCCGTATAAGCAACCGTCCCTACTGCAGCCAAAATACCGATGATTGCTACAACGACTAGAAGTTCTATTAGGGTGAAACCTTTTTGTTTCATACCAAACCCTACCAAACCTTAAATCAGGTGTCTAGGTGATGGAAAAAGAGTACCTCTAGGTTCAAGTCTGATACCAAGTTTGCTCAAGGTCTTACTAGTTAAATGGGGCTTTATTTTTAAAGAAATTTATTTTGAAAATTAAAAATTACTACTCTTCCACCAATATCAAACTGTACATCACCTACATAACAATCTGCTAACGCTAATGAATTATTAAAGAATGTAGATAAGATTAGTGTTGAAATAGAAAAAAAATTTTAAGATATCTAAAATTTAAATTACTTAACATGCTGTCTACTTTAAGTAGTTACAGACAATCAATTTTCTAAAAGAAATTATTTATAAATATAAATTATAAGATATGCATAAAATAGTCTAAAGGTCTGATAGACAGAATTGCTAACAAAAAAATGATTTTTAGGTTTGTTATCTTGAATAGTATTCAATTACTAAATTAGGTTCCATTACTACTGGGTAAGGAACTTCGTCAAACTTGGGTGTTCTAACAAAAGTAACTTTTTTATTCTTTTCGTCCATAAGAATATATTCTGGAGTTTCTCTTTCTTTGTTTGCTAAAGCAATATCAATGAAAGCTAACTGTTTAGATTTATCTCTAATTTCAATTATGTCTTCTTCTTTAACCATATAGCTAGAAATATTAACTTTTTTACCATTAACTCTTACGTGACCATGGTTAATAAGTTGTCTTGCTGAAAATACTGTTGTTGAAAATCTTGCTCTATAAACTACTGAATCTAATCTTCTCTCAAGTAATCCAATTAAATTTTCACCAGTATCTCCTTTTAACATGGTAGCTTTTTTATAAATATTTCTGAATTGTCTTTCGTTAATGTTACCGTAGTAACCTTTTAATTTTTGCTTAGCTTGTAGCTGAATTCCGTAATCAGATGGTTTTCCTTTTCTTCCTTGGCCATGCTGTCCTGGACCATAATCTCTTTTATTAAAAGGACTTTTAGGTCTTCCCCATAGGTTAATCTTTAACCTTCTGTCTATTTTATGTTTGGCGCTTATTCTTTTTGTCATTTGATAGGAGGGTTTATAAACTTACTCATTATTTTGTCAATCAACCTTTTTTGGACAAACTAGCGAATACACTCGATAAAATACGAGTTTCCTTCTCAGAAAGCTCCATTTTAGAAAAAATGCTTCTTAAGTTTTCAAGCATAATAGGTCTCTTCTCTAAAGGCTTAAAAAAGTGTTTTTCCTCTAATTTTTTGATGCATAAGTTGGTCATTGCTTGGATATCTTTCTTACTAGCTAAAGTTACTTTTTTTGATTTTGAGTACTTTGCACCCTTTAAATTGATAATACTTGCTACTGTATGAGCAATAATAATGACACTGTGAGACAGGTTTAAAGATTTAAAATCAGGGTTAGTTGGAATTTGCATGGTGTAATTAGCATAACTGATCTCATTATTAGATAAACCAGACGCTTCAGAACCAAATAAAAAAGCTACCTTCTTATTAAAATCAATTTTTTTTAAATCTTCTAAGTTAATGTGTTTAATATTTTTATTTCTAAACCTTGCAGACGTTGCAATAACGTAATCTACTTTTTTCACAGCAGATTCTAAAGTTTCATGAACTTTAGCATTAATAATTAGGTCTTTTGCACCAACTGAGGTTGCTAAAATTTTATCATTTGGGAAAATTGGTTTTGGTTTAACAATAATTAGTTTTTTAAAGTTAAAGTTTTTAACAGCTCTAGCACAAGCTCCAATATTTTCTGATAGTTGAGGTTGATGTAAAATAAATGAGATATTGTTAAACGACATTAAAGACTTGCTGGAGCATTATCTTTAAACAATTTATAATCCAAGCTATCAACCAATGCTTTAAATGAAGCATCAATTATATTTGCTGAGACACCAATAGTGAACCAATTTTTACCTTTTGAATCTGTGCTTTCAATTGAAACTCTAGTGATTGCTTCAGTACCTGTATTTAAAATTCTAACTTTGTAATCCACTAATTTTAAATCTTTTAAATATTTAGAGTATTTATTTAATCGATCTACATTTTGTCTAATAGCATTATCTAATGCATTAACAGGACCATTTCCTTCACCGGTACACATAATTTTTTCACCATCAACTTCAAGCTGTGCTTTAGCAGAAGAAATAATCGCACCTGACGAATCTTTTTTCACTGAAACATCATATTCTTTAATCAATATATATCTTGGTATTTTGCTAATAATTCTTCTAGCTAATAATTCAAACGATGCATCAGCACCGTCATAACTATAGCCGATAAACTCTCTGTCTTTTACTTCATCTAAAAGTTTTTTAATTTTAGGATCACTCT
>Ga0209482_1001685_pt1 | contig 14670 bp, 14 predicted proteins | sample CoawatmetaG10DNA_FD_187512 | JGI IMG/M metagenome (GOLD analysis project Ga0209482, IMG submission 187512) | Marine microbial communities from the West Antarctic Peninsula - Coastal water metaG104-DNA (SPAdes) (version 2) | ecosystem: Environmental > Aquatic > Marine > Coastal ...
CATGTCCAATAATCAAAGCAAATATAAATTATTAAAGTCTTTAGAACAAGACGCTAACCTCACCCAAAGGCAACTATCTCAAGAATTAGGGGTAAGCCTTGGTAAGGTTAATTATTGCCTTCAAAGTCTTATTAAGAAGGGCTTTGTCAAAATTAATAACTTTAAAAATAGTAAGAATAAAATGCAATATTCATACTTACTTACACCAACAGGTATTGAAGAAAAAACTAAATTAACGATTGAGTTTTTAAAAACCAAAACTAAAGAGTACGAAGCGCTAAAAGAAGAAGTGGAAAAATTAAAAAATGCAAAAATAAATAAATAGTAAATCCCTGATTCTTTCAAGTGTGAGCAAACCCCAGTGAGCTTTTTCAGTCGATACTCACAAGAGGCTGGGGTTAGTTTAAAATGCTATCTGATTTGATTTTGGATAACTGCATGTTGGATAACCGTAGAGATGTGAAAAATAAGGCCTACACTAGGGTTTTTTTGATGATAATTAAAGTAGTAATATGAAAATACTGGTAACAGGTGCAGCCGGATTTATTGGTTCAGCGCTGTCAATTAGGCTCCTTGATAGGGGAGACGAGGTATTAGGTATTGATAATCATAATGATTATTATGACTCCAATCTTAAAGAAGCGCGTTTAGCTCGCCATATTAACCATGAGAACTATACACATATCCGCATGGATATTGAGGATGGTAAAGCTGTTAATAGGCTATTCAAAGATCATCAGTTTGATGGAGTGGTAAATCTAGCAGCGCAGGCTGGTGTGCGTTATTCTATTGAAAACCCACTTGCCTACATTAATACCAATATAGTTGGCTTTGCCCATATTTTAGAAGGTTGTAGGCATAGTAAAATCGGCCACCTTGTTTATGCTTCAAGCAGCTCGGTGTATGGATCTAATACCAAAATGCCATTCTCTGTGCACGATAATGTTGATCATCCATTAAGTCTTTATGCAGCAAGTAAGAAGGCAAATGAGTTAATGGCACATACTTACAGCAATTTATATGATTTGCCCACAACAGGCCTGCGTTTTTTTACCGTATACGGTCCTTGGGGCCGCCCAGATATGGCGCTATTTAAGTTCACTAAGGCGATCTTAGCGGGTGAAAAGATTCCAGTGTTCAATTATGGCAAGCACCGCAGAGACTTTACTTATGTAGATGATATTGTTGAGGGTGTAATTCGTGTTTTGGATAGGCCGGCAATGCCAAACCCAAATTGGAATGGCTCACAGCCAGATCCTGGGACTTCAAAGGCCCCATGGCGTATATACAATATTGGCAATAATTCACCCGTAGAGCTGATGGATTATATTGAAGCGTTGGAAGAAGCGTTGGGTATTAAGGCAGATAAAGAATTGCTGCCTCTACAGCCAGGAGATGTGCCGGATACCTTCGCAGATATGAATGATTTAGTAGCTGAGTTTGGCTACAAGCCCAAGATGGATGTTAAGCAAGGTGTCGCTAATTTTGTAGCGTGGTATAAACAATATCATTCCTTATGAAAGCTAAGAAAATAGCCATTATTGGTCTTGGATATGTGGGTCTCCCGCTTGCTGTTGAATTCGGGAAAAAACGAGAGGTGATTGGTTTTGATATAAATCAAGAAAGAATTACTAAGTTAAAGGGCGGGAATGACTCTACACTTGAGGTATCGCTTCAAGAGCTCAAGTGTGCAACTCAACTCAGTTACTCAACTAATATTGATGATATCAAAGACTGTGAATTCTACATTGTAACTGTTCCAACGCCTATTGATAAAAATAAAATGCCTGATTTGGTACCACTTGAAAAAGCAAGTGAGACAGTTGGTAAAGTACTTAAAAAGGGCGATATTGTTATTTATGAATCTACAGTTTATCCGGGTGCTACAGAAGAAATTTGTGTGCCTATTCTGGAACAGCATTCTGGCCTAAAGTTTAATGAGAGTTTTTACTGCGGCTATTCACCTGAACGCATTAATCCGGGAGATAAAGAGCATCGATTGGCAAAAATTAAGAAGGTTACCTCGGGCTCAACAGTAATAGTGGCAAATATTGTTGACGAACTATATCAAGAAATTATTGTTGCTGGCACACATAAGGCAAGTAGTATTATGGTGGCAGAGGCTGCCAAAGTTATCGAAAATACCCAAAGAGATGTCAATATTGCTCTTATAAATGAACTCTCCTTAATCTTTAATAGGTTAAATATCGATACTGAAGAAGTATTAAAAGCGGCGGAGTCAAAATGGAACTTTTTACCATTCCGACCTGGTCTTGTGGGTGGCCACTGTATCGGGGTTGATCCATACTACCTTACTCATAAAGCCATTGAAGTGGGTTACAACCCAGAGATGATTCTTGCAGGGCGAAGACTCAACGACAATATGGGTATTTATATTGCAGATCAGGTGTCCAAACTAATGATCAAAAAACGCATTCATGTAGCAGATGCAAATATACTGATTATGGGCTTAACCTTTAAAGAAAATTGCCCAGATTTACGCAATACACGTGTGATTGATTTAGTTTCTGAATTTGAGAATTTTAACTGTAATGTGGACGTATATGACCCTTGGGTTGATCAAGCTGAGGCTTATCGTGAGCTTGGAATTAAAGTAGTGAGCGAGCCCACTAATAGTAACTATGATGCCATTGTGCTTGCAGTAGCTCATAACGAATTTAAGCAGATGACATTAAACCAAATAAAGGCATTTGGTAAAGATAGTCATGTAATTTATGATATTAAGTACCTTTTTGAGGCTTATCAGGTTGACGGAAGACTTTAAAAATAATGGAGTGAAAATGAAAATATTAGTCACGGGTGGTTGTGGATATAAAGGACATGTTTTAATACCAAAATTACTCAGTCAAGGTCATAAAGTTTGTGCATTCGATATTCAATGGTTTGGTAATTTTCTAGAACCTCATCAAAATTTACAAGTAGTGAGGGGAGATGTAAGGAACATTGAAGAAGTGCCACTAGATTCTAGTGTTGATTGCATTATACATTTGGCCTCTATTGCAAACGATCCATGTGGAGACCTTAACCCTAAACTTACATGGGAAGTGAGTGCATTAGCAACCATGCAATTGGCTGACAGAGCTAAAAGACTTGGTGTAAAAAGATTTATTTATGCCTCTTCTGGAAGTGTTTATGGAATTAAAGATGAAGATCAAGTTACTGAGGATTTAGAGCTTAAGCCAATATCCGAATACAATAAAACAAAAATGGTTGCGGAGAGAGTTCTTCTAAGCTATAAAGACGATATGGTTGTACAAATCTTACGTCCTGCAACTGTTTGTGGCTACTCTCCACGTATGCGGCTTGATGTTTCTGTCAATCTTTTAACAATGCATGCTTTATCAAAAGGAAAGATTACTGTTTTTGGTGGAAAACAAGTTCGACCAAATATACACATTGATGACATTGCCGATTTGTATATTCATTTAATTAATAACCCTGAGTGTGATGGAGTTTTTAATGCAGGATTTGAAAATATATCTATATTGGATATTGCAAATCTAGTCACAAAGCATATACCAGTTGAAATTGAAATTACAGAGTCAAATGATCCTAGATCCTATAGAGTAAATTCAGATCGTATACTTGCAACTGGTTTTAAACCAAAGAAAAAAGTTGAAGATGCAATTGTTGAAATTATAGAAAAATATAATTCAGGAGTTTTAAAGGATAATGAAGAATTTTATAATTTAAAATGGATGCAATCTCATCAACTTTCCGATTAAATCTTATGAAGAGTAGTATTGTTAAAATAGCTGTTATAGGTTCTAATTCTTTTTCTGGCGCAAGTTTTGTTGATTATGCATTGACAAATAACTTGTCAGTGATTGGGATAAGTAGGTCTGAGCAGCCGAATGATATTTTTTTACCTTATTCAAGTAACACCCATAAGGAGGAAAGGTTTAAATTCCATCAATTGGATTTAAATAATAATCTTGATGAGATGATTAATTTAATTAAGAAAGAAGAACCGGATTATATATTTAATTTTGCAGCACAAAGTATGGTCGCAGAAAGCTGGAAATTTCCTGAACAATGGTTTACTACAAATGCAGTTTCTATGACAAAGCTTTTTAATGAATTAAAAGATTGTTCGTTCCTTAAAAAATATATACATGTAACAACACCAGAAGTATACGGATCTTGTTCTGGTTATATTACAGAAGATATGACATATAATCCCAGTACACCATATGCTGCATCTCGTGCAGCAGGAGATATGAGTTTAAAAACATTTGTTGATAACTATAATTTTCCAGCTGTTTCAACAAGAGCAGCAAATGTTTATGGAGCAGGCCAACAGCTATATAGGATTATTCCTAGAACAATTCTATATATAAGACAAGGAAAAAAATTACAACTTCATGGTGGCGGATATTCTGAGAGATCATTTATACATATCAATGATGTTTCTGATGCGACTCTGAAAATTGCATTAGATGGTGTAATTGGTGATACTTATCACATTTCAACTGAATCAACAATAACCATTAGAGCCCTTGTCCAGCTTATTTGCGACAAAATGAATGTGAAATTTGAAGATTATGTTGATATTGTTGATGACCGTGCTGGCAAAGATGATGCTTACTTGTTAAATAGTTCTAAATTGCGAAACGACTTTGGCTGGAAAGAGAAAATCAATTTAGATGAAGGACTTGAAGAAACTTTATTCTGGGTTGATAAGAATTTAGAAGACATTAGCTCGCTGCCTTCTGAATATATACATAAGATATAATTATTACTAAGACTAAGTCTTATTTTGGTGCTATGCTGAAAAAATTGAATATCGACAAATAATGAACTTATCTGAACTTCAAAGATCAATGTTACGCATAAGGCTAGTGGAGGAGTCTATAGCTAATAAATACTCTGAACAAAAAATGAGATGCCCAACTCATTTATCAATTGGACAAGAAGCTATAGCTGTTGGTGTATGTTCCAATCTCACAAATGAAGATCAAGTATTAAGTACACATAGAGCTCATGCACACTACCTTGCAAAAGGGGGTTGTTTAAATTCAATGTTGGCTGAGATCTATGGAAAAGTTACAGGCTGTTCTAAAGGAATGGGCGGATCAATGCATTTAATTGATAAATCTGTTGGTTTTATGGGAAGTACTGCCATAGTAGGTAATACAATCCCAGTGGCAGTTGGCTCGGCTCTTGCAATGAAAATTAAAAATAAGAGGTCATTAAGTTGTGTTTTTTTTGGAGATGGTGCTACTGAAGAAGGGGTTTTTTATGAATCAATTAATTTTGCGATAGTTCGAAACCTTCCTGTTCTTTTTATTTGTGAAAACAATTTGTATTCAGTCTATTCGGGACTTGAAGTAAGGCAGCCAAAAGAAAGAAGGATATTTGAAATGGTAAGAGCTTCTGGCATAGAGGCTAATCATGGAGATGGAAATAATGTGCTAGAAGTAAGCAGTTTTGTTAAAGAAGCAAGAGATAAGATATTATTAGGCCAAGGGCCTCAGTTTTTAGAATTTGATACTTATAGATGGAGGGAGCATTGTGGGCCTAATTATGATAATGATATTGGTTATAGAGAAGAAAAAGAGTTTTTAGAATGGAAAAAAAAGGACCCACTAAAGGATGTTTTTGAAAACAAAGATGTAGGTCTTGTTAAAGGTTTTTTTAATAAATTCAATGCTGAAATTCTCCAAGCACATAATTTTGCTGATAATTCTGAGTTTCCTTCGGATATGGATTTCCAACAAATAGTGTCCTCTTAATATATATGAGAAAAATAACTTTTGCAGAGGCGATAAACGAAGCAATTTGGACTGCAATGAAAGAGTCTAAAGACGTAATTACATATGGCCTTGGAGTTCCTGACCCAAAAGGAGTTTTTGGAACAACACTAGGCTTGCAGGATGAATTTGGTGCAGCAAGGGTTTTTGATACTCCGACGTCTGAGAATGCTATGACAGGTGTTGGGATAGGTGCTGCTATAAATGGCTTGAGACCTATAATGGTCCATCAGAGAGTAGATTTCTTTTTGCTAGCATTAGACCAGTTGATAAATAACGCTGCAAAGTGGAATTTTATGTTTGGTGGAGCTAGTAAAGTGCCAATAACTATAAGATTAATAGTTGGTCATGGTTGGGGTCAAGGTCCTACTCACTCTCAGAATTTACAATCACTATTTTCTCAAATACCAGGCCTAAAAGTTGTTATCCCTACAACTGCATACGATGCCAAAGGCTTGCTATTAGAAAGTATTTTTGATAATGACCCTGTAATATTCCTAGAGCATAGGTGGCTTTATGGATTAGAAAGTAATGTGCCTGAATCAAGTTATCGTATTCCAATTGGTAAGGCTAATTTAGTTAATGAAGGCTCAGATCTTACAATTGTTTCATTATCATATATGACAATTGAATCCATTCAAGCTGTTAAAGAATTGGAAAAGATAGGAATTCATTGTGATTTGATTGATTTAAGAACCACTAGTCCTTTGGACTTTGACTTAGTAAGAAAATCTGTTAAAAAAACTGGCAAACTAATTGCCGTGGATTCTTCAGTTAAAAATTTTTCTGTTGCAAGTGAGGTTATTGCTGATTGTGCAATTGAATTACATAAATATTTACAAAAACCTCCTAGGCGAGTTGCTTTAGATAATGCACCCTCTCCAACCTCTTTTGGTTTAACTGGATCCTATTACAATGGTGCTCTAGAAATTTATAATGAAGCTATAAATCTAATGGGAATAAAAGAAAACAATACACAAAATAAATTCTTAAAAGAAAAACCACATGACGTTCCTGGCGAATGGTTTAAAGGACCATTTTAATAACTTAAATTATGTATATAATGTTTCCTCAAAAGGTCAATTCAAACTTTTTTTTTAATACTTACTTGCGCAATATTAAACTAACGTTTCTATGAAGAATAATCATAAGATAATAATTTCTATCTCAAGCGATATTGGTTTTTATTTAGCAATAGATTGGCTTAATAAGGGGGTTCAAGTTTCTGGCACATATAGAACAAGGTCTCATAAATGTGAAGAGCTAGAAAAACTGGGTGCAAAGCTTATTAAATGTGATCTTTCTGATATTAAATCAATTGATGATTCTATAAGAGAACTAAATGATCTCAATAAGTGGAATGATCTAGTTGTTGCTACAGGAAGTCAAGAGCCTATTGGTCAGTTTTGTGACTGTAATATAGAGACTTGGTCAAATTCAATTGATGTCAATTTCACTTCTCAAATAAGGTTTATTCATGGGCTTTTACCCAATAGAAATCTTGAGGATTCTTTTGTTCCATCTGTTCTTATGTTTGCTGGCGGTGGTTCAAATAGTGCTACAAAAGATTATTCTGCTTATACTATTTCAAAAATAGCTTCTATTAAGATGGTTGAATTATTAGATGCTGAAATTACTGATACTAGCTTTTCAATACTTGGACCAGGATGGGTTAAAACTAAGATTCATGATGCAACTTTACAATCAAAGGAAGCAGCTGGCATTAATTACTTTAAAACTATAGATATGCTTGATAAGGATGGTGAAAAGTGTAATCCAATGGAGAAGGTTATTGACTGTTGTAATTGGATTCTTTCGTCAGACAGAGAGTTAGTGGGTGGAAGGAATTTTAGTTCAGTTTTTGATCCTTGGGATAGTGAAGAGATAGAGAAAATTAGAGAAAATCCAAATAATTTTAAACTTCGTAGATTTGGAAATGAAATATTTGAGGATAAAAATTAATGAATAATGAATTAAGATTAATGATCACTGAAATGGTCAAGAGGTCTGGAGAGGGCCATATTCCAAGCTCATTTTCTATAGTGGATATCATAGAATTTTTATATAGAAGAGTCTTGAAAATAACCCCTCAAACTGTTAATTCAGATGATAGAGATTATTTTATATTAAGTAAAGGCCATGGTTGTGGAGCGCTTTATTCTGTTCTTCATAAATTTAAGTTTTTGACGGATCAAGACATTTTAGATTATTCAACTTCTAAGGGAATTTTAGGAGGACATCCAGATTCAACAAGGGTTCCTGGAGCAGAGGCAAGTACTGGGTCTTTAGGGCATGGTTTTCCTACTGCTGTTGGAGTTGCTTTAGGATTAAAAATTAAAAAGAAATCTAATAGAGTTTTTGCTCTATTGGGAGATGGAGAGTGTCACGAAGGAACAATTTGGGAGAGTGCAAATATTAGCGCTAATCAAAAGTTAGGTAATCTATGTGCAATTGTAGATTGGAATGAATCCGCTGCACAGTTAATGCCAGTAGATGATCTTCCAGGTAAATGGAAAAGCTTTGGATGGGATGTTGCTATTATTGATGGCCATTCTCAGAGTGAGCTTGAAAGTTTTTTTTCTAATCTAGATTTTGATATTGACTCAAAACCAAAAGTTCTTCTAGCCAAAAATATTAAAGGAAAGGGCGTTTCAATTACTGAAGGACATGGAGCGTGGCATCATAAAATTCCTAATGATGAAGAGTTTGAGATAATGAAGAGGGAGCTTTCTTTATGAAAAAATTGAGACAAGAATTCTCTGACACAATGGTTGAAGTTGGATCCAATGACCAGGACCTTGTTGTAATGGTTGGTGACATCAGTCATGGAATATTAAAGCCTTATGCTGAAGCATGTCCAGGTAGATATTTCAATATAGGTATATGTGAGCCTTCAATTGTAAATCTTGCATGTGGTCTATCTAAGGTTGGACTGAACCCAGTAGTCCATACAATTGCTCCTTTCATAACTGAAAGGTCTTACGAGCAAATAAAATTAGACTTTGGATATCAGAATCTAAGTATGAATCTAATTACGGTTGGTGGGTCATTCGATTATGCGCAGCTTGGATGTAGTCATCATTGCTATACAGATGTCTCTTTATTGGCACATCTAAAAAGATCTGTAATTGTCTTGCCATCTAGCCCTATTGAATTTAATAAACTTTTTAAAGATCTTTACCAACAAAAAACAATAAATTATTTTAGATTGACTGAGTATCCTCATGGTGTCGTATTTAAGGAAGGAGAGATAGAGTTAGGGAAAGCTATTAAAGTTGCTTCAGGAGATGATATAACAATAGCTGCGCTAGGGCCCCAATTAAAAAATGCATTAATAGCTAGAGAGTCCCTTCAATCTTTCGGTATTTCAGCTGAAATAATATATTATCATTCATTCAAGCCCTTTGATTCAGTGACCATTAAAGAAAGTGTTAGCAAAACGAAACATCTTATTTCACTTGAAGAGCTTTCTGCACATGATGGACTTTTTAACCAATGTTTGCATTCTATAATTGGAATTCCTGACATTAAAGTTTGTCAGATGGCGGTCAAAGATTTTATAAGAGGGTATGGCTCATATGAAGAATTATGTAAAAGTGCTGGATTAAGCCATGAGGACGTGGTGGAAAATGCAAGAAAATTATTAAATAGATAGGAGAAATAAGTGACTTTTAATGACATTTTTGAAGAAATAAAAAATAGCCCTGACAAGCATCCAAGAGGCTGTGAGGATTATAAAAGAATTGAATCTAAATTATTAGAAATTGTAAAGAAGAGTGGTTTCGTTTCGGGTGGCTCTGGAAAAGAGAGCTATGGCCCATTTGGTGTAATTTCATTACCGTATTTCAAAATGGGTGCTATTGACTCACTTGATTTGTTTGGCTTAGATGAAATGATAATTTTTTCTTATTACTTTAATAATAGAAATAGATATAAAAAAGTTGCAGATCTTGGTGCTAATATTGGCCTTCATTCAATGTTAATGAGTAAGTGTGGTTTCCAAATTGAAGCTTATGAGCCTGATCCAACACATATTGAAATGATAGGAAAAAATTTCAAACTAAATAGTGTTAATTCAGTAAATTTAAATCAAGTTGCAGTATCAGATGTTGATCGTAAAACTAAATTTGTAAGAGTATTAGGTAATACAACTAGTAGTCATATTGCAGGTGCTAAAGATAATGCTTATGGAGATCTAGAGACTTATGATGTAAATGTAGTTAGTGCTAAAGAGATATTTAAGAATAGTGATTTCATTAAAATGGATGTTGAGGGAGAAGAGGCCAAAATTATTTTATCCACAACAAAAGAGGATTGGAAAAATGTAGATATGATTATGGAGGTTGGTAATGAGAAAAATAAGGAAGCTATCTTTGAACATTTAAATAGTATTGGCGCAAATATGTTTTCACAAAAGCAAGCCTGGAAAAAAGTAGAGGTTGTAGGTAATATGCCTGCAAACTATAAAGAGGGGTCTTTATTTGTATCTCTGGATAATGAAATGCTTTGGGATTAATAAGCTAAAATATAATAAGAAATCAAATTAATTTTTAAAATTTAATTATGCTTAAATTTCACGATAGACATGAAAACCTAACCGAAAAACTATATAACGAAGAGTTGGATCTTCCACATCGCTATGTATTTGTATTAACCAATATTTGTAATTTAAGGTGTGAATTCTGCTTTCAGGATCGTGATAGACGATCTGATGCTATGACAATCGATGACTGGTTAAAAGTAGTTAATCAATTGCCTGATTATGCGAGAGTTACTCTAACTGGAGGAGAGCCTTTAGCTTTTAAACAGTTTGAAGAAATTTTCCATGCAGTTTCAGATAAACATCAATGTAATATGATTACTAATGGATTGCTGCTGAATGAGCAAAAAATTGACTTACTTCTTAGTAAGCCAAATTTCAAAGTTTTATCCATTTCAGTCGATGATATTGGAAATATAATTAGAGATGTTAAAGTTAATCAGTGGGCTAAGATGTTGGAAATAGTAAAGTATTTTCATCGTCGCAAAAAAGAGTTAAAAAGTGAATGTGTTCTAGATATTAAAACGGTTGTTCTTGACAGTAATGCCCAAGATTTGTATTCAATACATAAGTATAGTGTTGAAACTTTGGGAGCTAATACTCATGCATTCCAATTTTTAAAAGGAAGTGATCTTCAGCACTCAGACACAATGAGCGACATGGAGGAGATGTTCAAGCCTACAGACGCGCCTGTATACGAAAATATTGAAGTTATTTATGAGCAATTAGAGCTTATTAGGCAATATAATCAAACTTCAAAATCGCAAGCCTTTGTTCATCCAAAAGTTCTTGATTTATCATCTAGTAAGCCATTAATTAGTTTTGACTATCTGAACTTAGCAAAATTTGAAAAAAAGAATTACCATAAATGTAAATTTCCTTGGTCAAGTGTTCATATTAATGTTGATGGGAATATGTTTCCATGTATTGCCTTTAGTATGGGTAATGTTAAGAGTGATTCGCTAGAAGAAATTATGAAAAGTGAAACAACTAAAAAATTTAGAAAAATACTAAAAGAATCTTTAGTTGAAGGTTGTAATCGATGTGGGTGGATAAGGCCAAAAGATAGTGAGCATATAATCCCAATAAAGCAAGCAATACCGCTAAATAATGTCACCGTATGACTTCATCACAAGTTTTGATCTTAGGTGGGACAGGCTATGTTGGAAGTAATGTATCTAGTCATTTAAGCAGTTTAGATTACGATGTAAAGGCTTTGGGTAGGAAAAAATGTGATTTAACAACTATAGAAGGGCGTGACCATCTTATTGAGTTGTTGTCTGAGAAGCCATCGCATGTAGTCTTTTTAGCCGCTCTAACCAGATCTGTATCAGAAACAAGTGATAGTTGTTTTTATAACATTAATCAGGTCGAATCTTTTCTATATGCATGCAGTAAAGTTTCTCCTATAAGTGTTTGTTTTATGAGTGCTGCAGACATATATGGGCATGGTGGGCGTCAGGTTTCAGAATTAGGTAGCTATTCTGTTGAGAACCCATATGGAATGTATAAGTTGTTTTCTGAAAATATTTTAAAGTTCAGCTTAAAATCGATTTGTCCCTTATCAATATTACGATTTTCTGGTGTTTTTGGAGGTCATGGAGACCAGACAAGTTTAATCTTTAAATTTTCTAAAGCGATCGTGGATAATAAACAAATCACCTTGCATAGCAATGGCGAAGTTTATAGAGACTACTTGCCGGTAACATTATTATCTAAAGTTATTGAGTTAGTTATAAAGTCACCTTGCAACGAAACCTTTAATGTTTCATGTGGTGAGGATATTTCTATTATTAAATTGGTGAGATTAATTGAAGCGTCAGTTGACAATGAAGCTAAATTATCTTTACTAGAGGATGCAAGGTCACGAGATTTTAGTTTATCGCTTTCAAATAAAAAGCTTATTAAAAAATTTCCAATACTTTTAGATTATGACTTACTAGAAGAAATAGACCTTTTTGTAAAAACTATTCATTGATATTGTAAGGATTAGTAGTTCAGTGGATTATTTGTTGTTATGACTAGAGTTTAAAAAATAATTTTTAATGACATAAATAATAAATAAAATGAAAAGAGAAATAGACTTATTAAAATTTTATCCAAAATCTAAAAGACCGATTGAAGATCGTGGTAATTTAGTTACTGATATAGATAGGGCAGTAGCTAGAAAGTTTGATGTTGAGTATTATGATGGAGATAGGCTAACTGGCTATGGAGGCTATGGCTACAGTCCAAGATTCTGGACTGATACAGTTGCACATATAGTAGATGTTTATAGCTTAAGTAACGATTCCAAGATTCTTGATATTGGCTGTGCAAAGGGTTATATGATGCATGATTTGTCTTTATTAATTCCTGAAGCAGAAATAAAAGGAGTTGATATTTCCCAATATGCTAAAGATCATGCGATCGAGTCTATGCAAGAAAATATTGTGGTTTCAAATGCTAATAACCTTCCTTTTCCAGATGACTATTTTGATTTGGTGATAGCTATAAATACTCTTCATAATCTTCCATTAATTGACTGTAAACAAGCTTTTAGAGAAATAAATAGAGTGACAAAACATAATTCTTTTGTTATGAATGACGCTTGGAGAGATTCAAAAGGAAAACAATCAATGCTAAACTGGAATTTAACTGCTCTAACTTATATGAGCTGCGAAGACTGGGAAGAACTGTTCAACGAAGTTGACTATAAAGGAGATTACTATTGGTTTTTTGCTGAATAAAGATTGCTAATAGAGGATCTGGAATCAGACACAGAAGAAATCAAAAGAAAAGAAGGTCTTATATAGACATAAAAAGAGTCAACTTTTAGAGGATATATACTCTTTACTTCGGTCAAAAATTAGCCACTAAATTGCACCAAAATGATCATTAAATATTAAAATGTACTTCAACTTGATAAATTTATAATCTCTTCGATGTTTAAAATTAATGCTGCAGTTCTTTTTGAACTAAATAAACCTCTAGAAATAAGAACTCTTAAACTACGTTCATTGAAATCTGGACAAGTGCTTGTAAAAATACTTTACAGTGGTGTCTGCAGGAGTCAATTAATGGAGGTTAATGGTCTTCGAGGCGATGACCGTTGGCTTCCACATCTATTAGGACATGAAGGCTCAGGTATAGTTGTAGAAATTGGACCTGATGTTAAGAAGTTTAAAAAAGGCGATGAAGTGATCCTTTCTTGGATAAAAGGAAGTGGAATTGAAGCTCAGGGGGCTTTATATGATTCTGATGATTTAGTTATTAACTCAGGCAGGGTTACTACATTTAGTAATTATTCAGTTGTATCTGAAAATAGAATAATCAAAAAACCTAAGAATTTAGATTTTGATACTGCTGTTCTATTCGGTTGCGCACTGCCCACAGGCGCAGGTATGGTTATTAATGAAATTAATGTTAATTCAGAATCTTCAGTTGTAGTAATTGGTCTTGGGGGGATTGGCATGTCTGCTATTGCAATGCTATTGTCTTTAAAGATAAAAAAAATAATAGCCATTGATATTTCTGCTAAAAAATTAGACTTAGTTAAGAGTTGGGGTGTTAATAATATAATCGATGCAAGTAAACCCAATATTCAAGAATTAGTTCAGGAAATATTTCCAGATGGAGCAGAATTTTGTATTGAGTCAGCAGGAAGGGTTTCTTCTATTGAACTTGGTTTTTCTTTGGTAGATAGAAATAAAGGCAAATTATTATTTGCTTCTCATCCTCCAGAAGGCGAAAAAATTAGACTATCTCCGCATGAGTTAATTAGTGGAAAAAGTATAGCTGGCAGCTGGGGTGGTGCTATTGATCCTGATAGAGATATACCTATTTTATATCATAATTTCATTTCTGCTAATTTCCCTTTAAATTCTCTTTTGACTAAGCCTTATTCTTTGATAGATATAAACAAAGCTTTGGAGGATTTAGAGTCTGGTAAGGTAATAAGACCGCTTATAAAAATGGAACATTAAAAAATATCTATCTAAATAATCTAATGAGTTAACAGTATCTAGTAAAAGGATTTAAAGCGCAAAGTATATTTATAGGCTTTTCTTTATATAAAAAAACTTTTTTTCTTAAGGAAGGGTATATTAGGAAACTTATTGCCGTACGTTTTTGTTCAATTGTATTGGCAGCACAATGCAAACATTCATTTTGTTGAAATATTACAGTGGTGCCAGCCTCACCTTTAACTTTAAAAATAATTTCATTATTATCAGCATCTAATTCTTTATAGCAAAATGGTCCATTAAGATTATTAACGTCACATAAATATATAAGTATCTTTATTGCACCAGCTAAATCTCCATCTGTATGAAAATTTGAATTTATGTTATATGTCTCAGTAGAATTATTATTAAT
>Ga0209482_1001689_pt1 | contig 14639 bp, 17 predicted proteins | sample CoawatmetaG10DNA_FD_187512 | JGI IMG/M metagenome (GOLD analysis project Ga0209482, IMG submission 187512) | Marine microbial communities from the West Antarctic Peninsula - Coastal water metaG104-DNA (SPAdes) (version 2) | ecosystem: Environmental > Aquatic > Marine > Coastal ...
GTACTATACCCTTGGATCATGTCTTCTCCAAAAACTCTATGTACGTTGATCTTCTCCCTAAGCATTTGCGCATCATCAGCTATAGCACTTTGATTGCCTGGAATTCTTATTGCAGCCTTCTTATCGTGAAAGTACGATTCGAATATGTCACTCTGAGCCTTACCGGCTAGTAGATTAAACTCCTGAGGTGTTATGTAACCCCTTTGCTCCTTGTTAGCTAGAGCTAGAACTCTTTGATAAACTTTATCTATGCTTATTGCCATTTGTATTTTGTTTGTAAGGAACCTGCTTATTAAGCCAAGCTTTCCTCTTGTTGCACCCACAGTCTCCTATACCTACAAAGCCAGTAGTTAACTTAGCTAAGCTACGTATGCCTGTAAACTTTGTGAATTTCTCTAATGTATCTCCTAAACCTTTTGATTTCATGTCGTGCTATTTTACTATATTATAGTTACATAGTAAAGTAAGGAGTTAGTATAGGGTAAAAAAAATAGCCACCCGCAAGGATGGCTATTAGTATTAAGTTTACTTAGTTATTGTTATTAAGCTACGACCGTTGTAGTTAATGGAGAAGTTGTTGCTCCAGTAAATAATAAGCCAGCATCAGCAACTATAGTCGATAAATTCATAACATAAGGTTTTGCATAAAGGACGCTAGTTGGATTATCAGCTTGAGCCATTAAACCACCGAACCAAGTCATTAACTTGTTTACGTTCAATTGCTTTTCAGCAGCATCAGCTCCGTTGCAAGTAAATACTACGTCAGCTGAAGCCAATGCAGTACCTTCAATAAAGTGACTAGCCGTAACTGTTGTAGCAGCATTTAGCAGTTGGTAAAAATCTTTCATTCGTAAACTTGTTACGATAGCCGTGTCAGCAGCCGTTGTGATTGTTGTAATTTGTGCAATCATTTTGTTTTTGTTTAATAATTAATAAATAATTGTTCGTGAATTAAGGTTTACAGTTTAAGGATTAAGGTTTGTGAAATTTATTAAAACCACGCTACCTAATTGATAGCGTGGCATAATATTTGTGTTAAGCTATTAAGCTATCGTCATACCACCGTCAAGTTTAGTTTGACCGTTTATGTACATCTTTCCATCAGCCACAACAAAGTCAACGTAGTCACCGATAGTTTCGGCTCCAAGTTCAATGTTAATAGTTGTGCCATTAACAGCTGAAGGTCCATCGTTTGTCGAATCTACTTCTAATTCATTTATACCACCAACCATGATGGCGGCAGTAGCTGTAATAATCCAGTCAGTAGTTGCAAAAGCAGTACCCACTATAAATCTACAATTCCATCCCTCTTGTGCGTCAGCAACAGAAGGTAATGTAATTGCAGCTCCAGCAGCTGCGTTTAATGTAAATACTTTACCTGAATCACTAGGTAGTACAACATATGCAGCGGTAAGACTGTGCACATTTTTTCTTGTGTTAAAAAATACTCTTCCCATTTTTTTTGTTTTTAATTGTTTATAATTTATTTAATATGTTACCGGGTTGTAGTAACATTTCTACTCTTGGTATTAGAGAGAAAACGGTTATGATAACCGCTTCTCAATATTAGTATATACTTCCATACCTTCATCGGTTTTAAACCATGATGCAAGTGCGGAGTATGGGTGTTCGTCAAACGGAACTGTCATAAGTTTTCTACCATTAGTACCCCATGTAAAGGTTCTTTGATCTGATGATAACTTTATAATGTTTAGTTCAGTTGCTTTAATACCGAAGTTCCTTAGTTGTACGTTGCCGTCATTAACCAACTCTAAGAACAGTTCAGGGTTTCTCTTAGCATATAATAGTAAATCTCGTCTAAGCTCCTTAGAACTCATTTCTGACACTTTAGATCCAGCCTCTACACGCATAACAGCTTCAGCTAAATCTATATCTATATCTCTTGCCGTATTAAGAGCTTCAATCTCCATTTCTAACCACTCAATTTCACTGACTGCATTAGCCACTGGTTTCTCTTCGTAGAATAGAATATCTCTATCTGGGTGATACAAAGACATAAGTTTTTGTAATATAACCTTTTCTCTTTCTATAATCAATATACCGTTTCTAAAAACAATATGCTCCATCCTTTGATCACCATTCATCTCATCGACAAACGGAGTTCTCTGATTGGAAGTATACTTTAACTCTCTTTCATAACCCTCGTTTTCATCAAACCAATGTATGTTTGCTGATCTAACGGATCTTGATAAGGGTCTCTTATTTCCTTTTAACCTGTAAATTCTATCTTTAAGTTCCCAACCATCATCTAAAACTTTATACGTTTTTTCAGTTCTATTGGGTTTCTTAACTACTGTTGGTTGATCTAATACTTCAACCGCTTCTTGTTCAACAACCGTTTTAGTTGCTTCTACCTTTGTTTGCTTTTTAGCCATAATATAATATAATAAAAATTAAAAAATAAGACCGAGGCCGAAGCCTCGATCTAAATATAAATACTACTTCATTAACATGAAATTGTTAGCACCTTGAGTAACTAAACATCTTTCAGATAAGAAGTGTAATTGCATTGCATCTAACGCAGATGTTGAAGCACCAACAGAACCAGTAACCCAAGTTTTCATCTTGCGGTTGTCAGTTGCGGAAGCTCTATACCTAACGTGTAAGAATGGACGCTTAAGGTTCTTACCTAAGTTTTGATCGTAAACGTTTGACGTACCTGCTGGAATGATAACTCCACGAATAGCAGCAGAACCTGCAGCAGAGTTAATACCACCACGAGTAGCTTTATCATTTAAGTATCTAAAGTCAGACTTGTAGAAGTCGTAAGAACCTCTACGGAACCCAGAGAAACCTAAGTTTAAAGCCATGTTCTCATCGTTGTCGAATACCCCGTAAGAAGTACCACCAGCACCGTAAGAGTTCATAGAAGCTAACATGTCATCGATAGCTAGAGACGAAGATCTATTTAAGAATAACATGTTCTCCTCAATAGCACCTTGCTTATCGAATTCAGCTAATATAGAATCAAATTCAGCTAAGTCAGTCGCAGCGTTAACACCAGAAATACCAGAAGTAACATTACCCCTTTTTTCAATAGCATCGAATAAACCTTGAGTACCAGCGTTAGTACCTGCATCGGCAGCGCCACGGATTTGCTTGTCAGCGAAACCAATCAAGGATCCAGTAGCAGCTTGTTCAGCTTCAAGCATAGTCATTTCTAAGTAGTCGTTGAATCGAGCTCTAGTATCACCTGAGGCTTTTAAATACCATAGGTAACCATTTTGACCTTCTTCACCTGTAACTTCAACCCAACCAACTTGAGATGCATCAGATCCAGATACTTCGTAGTAATCTTTCATGATGATAGGCTTGTTGGAGAAAGATTTGAAAGAAGGCTTAATAGCAGTTCTTCTCTCAGCACTGTGTGAACCAGTAAAATCAGAATAAGACTGACCTTTACCATATTCAGAACCGATAACTAATAGAGTTGCTTTTCCAGCCGCAGTAGCATGACCACTTAAAACAGCTTCATCATAAGCCTCAAGACTTACAACCGCTGATTCTGGAGTTTCTACTACTAAACATTTTGAAACTTTACCAGCGCTAGCTAAAAGCACTATATCGTTTACTCTAATACCGTGATCAGAACCAGCACCATTACTACCAAGTTCAGCTACAGTGTTTCCATCAATATCATTAACTACCTGGAAGCTACCATTAGTATCGCCAGCTAAGACAACTGTACCTGTATACGACAAGTGTAATCTTGATTGTTCAGACCATACAACCTGATCGGCTGTCATAGACTCTTCAGCACCTACTTGAGCTAAGAAACCTGAAATAGTTCTTTGTCCGAACACTTCTGCTTCTTTCTCCATTAAGTCTGGAACGTATTGTTGAGCCCAGTCATTTCCTGAGCCAGACGTAAAGTCTAAGTAATTCGAAGCAAGGGTTTGTTGGACCGGAGCTGGGACTTTGTTTAGTAAGCCACCTGGATTTGTAATTGCCATAATTTTTTAATTTAAAGTTTAATTATTTCTTTTTTCTAATCTTGAATTTGAAATCATCTGAACCTTCACCTAACACTTTAACTTTCATGCCACCTATGTTTGTTTCACCATGAGTGCCTCGAGCCCCGACGTTAATGTTCTTGCCTTTAGCTACAGTGTCTTTGATTGCGTCTGCTTTTCCTTGCTCATAAAAATGTTGAGCAACAGCGTCAGCATTCATTGCTGTAAATAAAGACTTGTGATAACCCTTAGCGTCATTCATCTTGTTATCCTTACCCAAAAACTTTTGGACAAAGTTATTAAGATCGCTTTGAGTGTTCTTAACATCATTTACGTTTTTAACATTAAACCTATACTTCTTTTCCCCGACACTGTAGTCAAAACCTTTGAACTTGTCGTTGAATAGATTATCAGTCTTCTGTTGAAAAACATGCTTGTTGTCATCAGCTAGTTTCTTAGTCTCTTCAGATTCCTTATTGTAACGATCGAAGAAGTTAACTGCGTTCTGCTGCTCATTGGTGAGCTTGCTTCCGGCTTTAATCTCTTCGTAATATTTAGACTTTTGCCCGTCTATATAGGCTTTCGCTTCAGCAACTTGCTCTTTCAAAGCGATTTTCTTTGATCTTATTGTTCTATCATCATCCATATCCTCATCGAAACCAAACTTGTCTTCTAACAAGAAGTTTCTCTCTTCAGCGGATAAATGAGATTTAGTTTTTCTATAATACTCATCGAGTACCTCAGAGTCGTCTAACTTAGATGTGTCTCTATTTAAGCTCACATAGTCGTTTAAATCCCCACCAGTGTCTTCCATAAAATCCACTAGTTTCTGGATATTCTCTGGTAAAGGTTTCCCAGTAGCTTGCGCCTCGGCTATCGCTTCTTCAACTTGCTCTTCTACTTCCTCAACATCTTCGTCGGTGATTTCCTGTAGTACAGTATCTTCTACTTCCGCTTCAGGTTCTACCGAAACTTCTTCAACTACTTCCCCAGTTTCAGTACCTTCTTCCACCTCTTCCTCTAGAGCCGGTGGCCTACTTAAATCTACCTTAAGTACGCTATCATCTCCAGCGCTATCAAACTTACGTTCGTCTACTTGCTCTACAACTTCCTCAGCTGCGTTTAATTGTTCTTCTACCATGATAAAATATTATAAAATTAAAAACTATCGGGGGTTGAACTTATCTAACCCAAGTCCACCTCCAACTATATCATTACCTGATGACTCGAACTTTTTAATCGATTCACCCTTTTTTATTGACTGCTGATTTTCCGCTTGCTTGTCTACGCGTTGGTCTTTTCTATCTTCTCTGTTAGTGTCCCTCTTGTCTATGATTTGATTCTCCATACCTCTAAGCTGCATATTTAATTGGAACTCATGATCCATCAATTCTTTCTTAACTAAGGCTTCTTGCTTTAGGTACTCTATTTTCATCTGACTTTTAGTCTGCTCTAGTTGAGATTCTATCTGTGCTTTAGCTTGCTCTTTTTGAGTTTCAGCTTGAGCTGCTGCTTGTTGTGCTTGGATGTTGGCTTGAGACTGAGCTTGTATATTCTGCTGTTGAACTGCTTGATCTCTCTCAAGTTTCTTCTGTCTCTTTATTTTGAGTAACTGATTAGCTAGCTTAACGTTTCTAACATCTCTAAGATCTATAGCATCGTCAAGGTCTATCATCTTCTGTGATAAAGCAATTTGTATATTGTTTTCTAAAATCTGTCTCTCTTCTTCATCAGGCATTAGCTCGATGAATATACCAAAGTCATATATATGTAAATCTTTCATCTCCTCTAGTGTAGCTACATTGTGTGCACCTATGGATTGAATGAAAGCTTCGCGGGTAGGAGAGTATTCTACTATGTCTGATATTCTCAGTGATAGAGCTTCAGCCGACTCAGAGGTCAATAGCAGCATAGCTTGAAGTATGTGTCTAGTCGCAGTATTAGAGTTGGCCGCTGCTAATTTTTGAATACCAACTAAAGCATTCTTATCTGGCGTTGACGCATCTCTAGCTTCGTTAAGCCCAGTCACATCGCGTATCATTTGCAGGTAGTAATTGTATGTTTGTATAAGACTCTGAATCTTATTTCCACCACCACCATTCTGTATTTGCTGAATAGGTACTTTACCAGGGTTTTGATCTCCTTCTGAGGTAAAACTTCTACCAATAACAGAACCTGTCTGGAAGAACATATTTAAAGCCTCTTGCGGAGAATAGTTAGTACCATTACCTAAATCAATCTCAGCTAAGCCGTCAGCATCTAGATATACACCATCTGGAACCATACGAGACAAGACTTGTTGTAGCTTTAAGTGGGTTAACTGAATCATATCAGCAAACCCTGTTATCCTACTAACTATAGATTCTATCTTACCGTTATACATTCTAGGGGCTACAATGCTATAGTTCATCTTAACTTTATCAAAGTTAGATTTAGACCGCATCATATTCTTTGCCATCTCCCACTTAAGTAACTTATCAGTACCTAAGACTAATACACCTTCGTACAAGCACTCCATAACCCTTTCGAGCTTTGAGTAGTTACCGTCCATATCCATAGGCGGATTGAATGTATCATCTTTCTCTATAACCTTGTCAGCTCCAGTACCAGTTTCTTTTATTTTGTAAGTATCGTTTTTGTGCGTTTTATAGTTAAAATACAACACACTCACTTTATTCTTATCCCCACTGTGCCTAGTCATCGAGGTCGTAGAGCTACTAGAGTTTTCTACTATGTCATAAACGTCAGACTCGGATAGGTTAGGAAACTCTTTAACTAACTCATTAATAGTAACCTCCTTAACTTCACCTACGTAGTATATATCTTCAAAGTAAGGGGATTCAGTGTGTGAGTATATTAGGTTAGCTGGATCAACGTATTGCACCTTAGCCCCTTCACTCCAGTCGAACGTAGTTTTTACCGCTCCAATACCTATAGTAGTTAAGTCATATAAAGCTCTACGTCTTATTAAGTCAAACCTACTACCTTCCATTAATACATTTATAGCTTGCTCTTCGGCTAGCTCAACTGATTGCTTGTAGTCAAGCTGCATATGTAACGCTAGCTCTTCCTCTGTATCTGGTAACTTTTCCTTATCATTTTCATAAAGATCCAAACCAAAGCTTTCTTGAACCTTATCGTTAAACTCCTTAGTTCTCATGTCACGAAGTATAGACTCCATGTGTTCAGTTCTTTTACTAACTCCATACGAGTCTTGAGAGTAGGCCTTAACGTCGTAAGTTCTCTGAGCCATACCGTTTACTACAATATCAACAAACTTAGGTACTATAGGTACAGGCTTCCAATCTAAGTTTAAGTAACTTAAATCGCCGTTTATAGATAACTCGTTTTTGTACTTTTCTATTGGCTGTTCACCTCTAGCGTATAACCTAAGTTTATGAAAGTCATTTGCATTACCACCGTGCCTGGACGTGGCTCCACCGAACCACTCGTGTTCAATAGCTCTACCTACTTTTAACCCATACTCTTGAGTCATTTTCTCTAAGTCACTAACTGCCTGTGAGGGGAAGTTGTTTATCGCAGACTCTGCCATAATCTATTTTTTTATTATTGTTGAATTAAATCCGGTGTTAGTGTATCTCGATATGCTTATACCTAGTGGTTGTTTACTTACTTCTGGGTTGGGTCTATACATATGTCTATTGCAAGCCATGATAGCTAAACCAGAGCTTATTGCAGCATCAAACTTAGTTCTGTTATTTATATTAAACTTACTCCAATCACTTAGCGTTTCACTAAAGTAAACGGTACCATAAGTACCATCCTCTAAGTGTCCAACATGATCGTTGATGTACATTTCTATCGCCGCTGCGTGTGCTTGCTTGATGTCCTCGCTAGAGTTAGGCATTCCACCTACCTCCTTTTCAGCTACGGAAAGCTTGTTCCAAACCTTATCAGGCCTGTTCATACTAAAACCTCTATAACCTCTCCTACGTAAATAGTACAATAGACGAGGCTTATTGTTCTCAGCGAGTATTGGCATCCCGTAGAATACAAGCGCCATTAGAACATCCTCAAAGAAGATCTCGGCGGTCTGAGGTCTAGCTACATATTCTAAGAAGAATGTATTAGCTGGAGCATCTTCCATACTAAACTTAGTTAAGCCGTGTAAAGCACCTTTAGAACCCTTACCGTCGACAGTACCACTAATGTCGTAACTATCACAGCCAAAGGCACCCATGTGTTCATTGCCTGGCCATTTCACCCCATTCTTTAATATAACGTTATTCTGCATACCAGAACTAGGTACCCAGCTAATTTTAAATCTACCATTGGGGTCTGGGTTAAAGCTTACTCTAGTATCCTTCACTCCGTTTTCCCATTGGAAATTACCAGTGGTTACTACTGATGAGTTTCTATTACCTTCATTGTAATCTATCTGCTCATATATCTTAGCTAAGTTAAATAGACTGCTCTTGGTCTCATCCCTAAAAGCATGTTCTTCTGTTCTTGGGAACTGCCTGTAAAGTTCATTTAAACCGTCTTGGTCTTCCCTTAGGCCATCAACTTCATTATTCCAATAATCTACAACCCCGGTTTCTATTAGCTCACCATATGGCCCGTACACATCACCAGTTGGGGTGTCAAACACTGGTAGCCCAAACTCATCTATAAATCCCTCATAGTTCCATTCCATTGGAACAAACAAAGAATATAAACCAGATTTAGTTTGCCCGTTTCTATTTCTTTTACCTACCTGCGAATCTCCATACAACTTCTTGAAGTTTGATCCACCTTTATCTAGAGCGTTACTAGTAGAACCCATCATGCACTTACCTATGATTCTACCTCCCAACCTCAGACAAGTCTTTGTGACGCGCCAGTTGTTTAGTATGTTGTTAGGCTTATCCCACTTACCACTTTCATCGTGGACAAGAAGAGACAGCTTCTCACCATCATAGCTATTATCACCAGTACTTTTCCAGTCAATAGTAGTTTCTAGACCTTTTTCTTCGTCAGCCTCGTCAACTTTACCCATACTTCTCCTAGTGAACTTCTTGGCTGGGACCCGGTAAGCTAATTCACTTTTAGGTCGATCCATACCATCTTGTATAGGCTTAAAGAAGAAAGGGTAATTTATACTTATAGGCACTATTTTATCCGTGAACATCTTCTTAGCATCTTCACCAGTTTTGGATAAGACTCCAAACCTACTATCACTTGCTAACGTAGCTAAATTAACGGTTTCACCTGAGCTCATAAAAGAAAAACCAGAACGCCTGTTCTTAAGGTAGCACATACCATAGCATCTTCTATCAGCTTTACACGCCTCCCAAAACAGAAAGAAAAGCCTATTGGCTTCTCTAAAATCTGGAGCACCTATATCGATCTTACTCCACTGTAGGTACATATAGTAACTACCGGTTATATAAGTTGGTACACCGTTGTTCATGAACCAGAAACCTTCGTCTCTTCTCTTAAACTCTTCGTCGATGTATTTATAGTGTAATTCTTTGAATTCATTGGATTGGTTCTCCCAGTCAAACCTACTTCTTATGTTTTTAAAGTTAGGGTTGAGTGCGAATTGTTTCCACTTCTGTTCGCTGACTACTTTAGAGCAAGAGAAGACATTCTTAGGTACCTTAGGTAGAACCACCTTTAGTCCTTGTATCTCAAGCACTTCGCCTACCTGTCCACTCTTAGATATTACTACAACATCATTTTCTTTGTTGTAGCCATAGTCCCATTTTTTACTTTTATTCAACCTATTTATGGTTGTTAACTTTATGGGTTCTACTACTTTGTATAGTGATTGTTCGTACATTACTTCTTCCTCCCTTCAGCAAACCCTTGGAACTTAGGTTTATTTAGATCCTTCTTAGACTTCTCTAAATCGTCCATTAATCTCTCCTCTTCTTCAATTCTATTCAATATCTCAAAGGCATCGAAGACAGCGAGCTTCTTTGTTGCTGCAGCATTCTTAAGCTTGTCAGCAGTCAAGTCATCACTAGAATCAACTATAGGTTCCTCAGCTACCTTTATCAATTCATCAACTGCTTTACGCCCAGCTTGGATTATACTCTTCTTCCTTTCCTCTATAGTCATATTTAATAGTAATAAATTGATTCCTAACTCTATACAATCTTTTACCACCAATTACAAATTCATATGCAGAGACTGGGGTAAAGCCGACGAGGTCACCCTCACTATGTACGCCGTCAGTGTACTTTACTACACCCATTAAAGGCTCTTCAGTATCTACACCAAAGTCCTCTGTGGATTTTAGTGGCTGCACAAAACAATAACCGTCTGTAGCATTCCAATCGTCAGAGTCTTCTGGTTTATGTAAAAAGATTTGATCATCACTTACGATATATTCGTTCTCGCTCATGAATGATCTACTATTCTTTTCTAAGCCTTTAACGTTGTGCCACCTTCTAAATACGTTGTGGTGGATAACTACCTTGTCACCTTCCTTTATATTAGACTCAGTGGCTACAGGTGTTTTTAGCACAATAGCATTCCTATTTACGTATTGGTGATTGAAGATCTCAGTATTTAAAATAAGGTCCTTATCACCAACTTTCACAGAGTTATTGTACCTATCTCCATCTGGCGATACTATGAAGTTGAATAAACTTCTCATTAGTACTCTAAGTCATATTCCACTGAAATAGCCATGTTCTTGTTAAAGTCTTTCCACGGAATAACAATGTCTTTCTTTCTTATATAAATAGAGTACTTAGTCTCCCTCTCTAATATATCGCATATCGTATGACCACCATAGACAACTTGTCCAACAGCATAATGCATAGCATCACTCTTGTAGTTCTTGCCTATGGTTATCTTTCTAATTAAGTGACTATCCATTGGTAGGGTAGTTTATAGTGCCGTCTGACAAGTCAATATCAAACGTACCATATTCCTTACTCAAGTTACCTTGTATAGCTGCTATCCTACCTTGGATCTCAGAGTGCCTATGTATTAGCTCGTGTTTTTGAGTTTCAATAGATCCAATTCTAAACTGTACAGCATTGTTTTGATCGACAACCGTTTGTAGCTCTTTTAATTGAACCTCTGTTATCTTTTCCGCTTTAGGTTTTAAATCAACCATTTCTTTTATCTTACCCATCTTAATTTAATTTAATTGTTACTTTTTTGTTTTCTCTAAAGACCTACCACCGAAGTAAGCCCCAATAACTGTTATCAGTACTAGCTGTAGTAAGTCCGTCCACTTTGGTTGTACTTCAAAAGCTATAGTCCCAGCGTCAATAAATATCATCAAGACTGTTGATGCTACTAGGAATATAAGCACTAATGGCCTAGCATTCTTAGATAGCCAAGAGTCGGACTTCATATCAGCCTCCCATCGCTTAGTAACCTGCTTCTGCATGTCTATCTCGTGGTTAGATATTAATTGCTTTATCTCTCGAGCCGCTGCTAGCTTCTCTTCTTTAGATGTAGTTAAGTTATCTATGATCCCTCCTACACTTTTAATTAATTCACTAGCACCAGACGATAGCACGTTATGTAGTAAGCCCATACCTTACTTTTTTGTTTTAACCTTAACTTTAACTTTTGGCTTGCTGTAAGTTCCTTTCTTCATGATTATCTGTTTTTGTCTTTTATCATATCATCTATAGCCTTATTCATGACTTTGTCAGTGTATGATTCATTATTATAGTAAACGCAATTAATCGTAGTGGGTATGTCTTCTTCACCTAGCAGTATCCTGTATATCCTACTTACTAGGTGGTTGCACTTGAACGAGGTTTTGTAGACAGAGTACTTAATCGTAGTCCTGTTTCTATGCCTCCACACCTCTATCCAACCTGCTTGCCTTAACCTCTCCCATCTATGCTTGTCCCAAGTGTATGCGTATACACCGTTGATAAAATCATCTCTTGTGAATCTATTCAAACAGTTTAAGTATATTAACAACTCTAAGTCAGCATCTTTTAAATCATTCTGCTTGCACGCCCATTTCCGGACCGGTCTGTAGTACTTAAGGAAATGTAAATCCTTGAGATCTTGAGACATTATACTCCTACTCATTCTACAAGAACTACATCCCTAAGCTTTATTATTCGGTACATAACATCGTCATAAGATATATCGTGACCTGCATGCATATCATACATCACTGTACTTCCTTCTTCAATTACCTCAGCTAGGTTACCTACAGAGATAACCTTAGCTTTCTTGTATCTATTATCTATATCGGTATCGTCAGTAAGCAGTAGACCACCAGAGGTAGTCTTTTGCTCCTTAACTCTCTCTACTACTATATAATCGTTAATTGCCTTCATTTACTCTTACGTTTGATATTACACAATCAGCGGACACTATAGTTAAGGCAACACTCACGGCATTTTTCAGCGCCGATTTTGTAACCAAAACCGGATCTATTATACCAGCGTCAACCATGTCAACAGTATCCCCAGTTACAACATCAATCCCCATGCCTGTTGGGAACTCTGCAGAAGCTACGATGCCTGCGTTATCTAGGATAGTTTGGTAAGGAGAGCGTATTGCTTGGAGCAGTACTCCGTAACCCACGTTAGTGGGAGAAATTTTTTTCGATGCATCTAATAATGCTATTCCACCACCAGCTACTATACCTTCTTTGAGTGCAGCTTTAGTTGCGTATATGGCATCCTCCACTCGATCCTTCTTTTCTTTAAGCTCAACCTTAGAGTCAGCACCAACTTTTACAACTCCGACGCTACCCGATAAGGTGGCCAATCGTTGTTCTAACTTCTTCTTGATAAAACCGTTATTCTCGTCGGCTATCTTAGCCTGTACTTCTACTATCCTTTCTAGTACAGCAGCGCTAGGTCCATCTAAAGTTATTATAGTATTCCTGTCATCAGTTACAGAGAACTCAACCTCACCTAAATGCTCAGGCGTTATAAGATCAAGGTCATCCCCTAATTCTTCGTTAATAACAGTAGAGCCCGTTAGTATAGATAAATCCTCTATAGCATCCATCTTGGTAGGTCCAAACCCAGGTGGGTCAACGATGTTTACCTTTATGTTACCTTTAACCTTATTCATTAGCAGTGCAGACTTAACTTGCTGCGATACTGGTGCTACGATAAGTAGTGAACGGTTGCTTTTTATTGCATGCTCTAATATACCTTGAATCTTACGAATATTAGGGATTTCAGAGGAAACTGTTAGTACAAACGGGTTGTCTAACTCACATATATGCTTCTCAGTATTAGTGATGAAGTGAGGCGAGGTTAAACCGCAATCTATTTGCGCACCATCAACCACTTCCACGTAGGTATCCTCAGTAGGACTCTCCTCTAGCAGAACTATACCGTGCTTACCTACTTTCTCGTAAGCGTCAGCAATAATATCCCCTAGGAATGTATCATTATTACAGGAAATACTAGAAACAGCTTTAAGCATATCCCCATCTACTTCAGTAGCTGACGAATCTAAGTGCTCCATTACTTCAGCTAGACAACCTAGCACCCCTTCTTTTACATCTCTGATTTTTGCACCCGCAGCGACGGCGGAATGTATAGAACTAATCAAGGCTTCCACTAAAACAGTGGCGGTAGTTGTACCGTCACCAGCCTCTCTTACTGTATTTCGGGCAGCTTCCTTTACTAAGGTTGCTCCCATATTCTCAACCGGATCAAATAAGACTACGCTTTCTGCAACGGTTACTCCATCTTTTGTTATGACCGGTTTGCCGCGACCATCTTCGTATATGACGCACTTTCCCGATGCGCCTAATGTGGATTTAACGGCTTTCGCTAGTTTATTAACACCAGCTATTATTTTATTTTCTGCTTCTTGGCCAAAGTCTAGTTGTTTGACCAATTCGCTTGGTAAATTGTACTCCATAATGTATTGAATTGAATTTAATTAAATTGTGTATGCTTATTAAAAGGTCTTAACTACTTTTGGTCCGTCAAGGAATTCCACTTTTTTACTAAAGTGTTCGACACTGCCATTGATAGCAGTCTCAGCCCCATCGAGGGTTTCTCTACGTGTGACATCGAACCACTTATCTTCGTTGTTTGGGTCGTTGACTTCTGTTTGGTAGTATCCATTTGCTAGCTGGGTAATTCTCCAGTTCTTTTTATCTGCCAAATGGTTCCATTCAGCTAGTTTGTCTTCAGTTACTTGAGGTTTGCCAGTGTTAAGTGTGCTGGTTTTGTAATGATAGGTCATTTGTTTTGTTTGGTTTATTTAATTTGCTTGCCCTTTCCTTTGTATGTATTACTACCACCTTTCTCTATGGTTATAATGGTACCATCGGCTTTTTTATACTTATATGTACCACCAGATTTAGCCTTTGCTTTATTGGTTCTATTGAACGTAGCTCTTTCATTGCTAGTCGTAGTTTTTACTTGAGCCTTCTTATTATCACTTGTAACCCCTTTGTAACTAGGCTTGTCCTTCTTAGTCGTAGTAGGTTTACTAGCTGTAACTGCTTTTTGTTTAGCAACTAGTTTATCTTGCGCTGCCTTTAATTCAGCCGCTTTACGAGCTCTAAACTCAGCCGCTGTCTCTTTAGGCTTTTGATTGTTCTTCTTTAACTTAGAATCCTTTAGCTTAGCTGTTTCAAGTTTCTGTGGCTTCTTCTTCTCTAGAGATACAATCTTTTGAGGTTCTCTCTTAGTAACGGGTTTATTAGTGGGTTTATAGCTATCATTACCTTTTTTATCAGGCCCAGACCCATTA
>Ga0209482_1001693_pt1 | contig 14626 bp, 13 predicted proteins | sample CoawatmetaG10DNA_FD_187512 | JGI IMG/M metagenome (GOLD analysis project Ga0209482, IMG submission 187512) | Marine microbial communities from the West Antarctic Peninsula - Coastal water metaG104-DNA (SPAdes) (version 2) | ecosystem: Environmental > Aquatic > Marine > Coastal ...
ACTATAAGCAGATAGACCACTTTTACCTAGACCATAAATTAATATTCTTTTTTTAAAAAAGTTTTTTTCTAGATTTAACATTATCTAAGTTTTAATGTCGCTAATCCAATCATTGCTAAGATTATTGCTATAATCCAAAACCTAATTACGACTGTTGATTCTGCCCAACCTTTTTTTTCAAAATGATGGTGTATAGGTGCCATTCTAAAAATTCTTTTTCCTGTTAATTTGAATGAAAATACTTGAATAATAACTGACACAGCTTCTAGTACAAACAAACCACCTGTTATTGCTAAAACAATCTCATGTTTGGTAATAATACCAATTGCCCCTAATAATCCACCTAATGCCAATGAACCAGTGTCGCCCATAAATATTTTAGCAGGTGGGGCATTAAACCATAAAAACCCTAAACAAGCACCTATGATTGATCCACAAAAAACTGAAACTTCTCCCATACCTTCAAGATAGGGAATGTTTAAATATTCTGAAAATAAAATATTACCAGTTACGTAGCTAATAAATGCAAAACATGCTGCCACTAATATGACTGGCACTGTAGCTAAGCCATCTAAACCATCTGTTAAATTAACTGCATTAGATGATCCAACAATTATAAAAATAGAAAATGGAATAAAAAACCATCCAAGGTTAATAATTAAATTTTTAAAGAAAGGAAAATATAAGTTTGTAAGTTCAGTATTTTGAGATAACTGAGTTAAACCAAAAATTCCGACAAAGGCTATTAAAATTTGAGAAATAATTTTAAATTTAAATGATACACCAGATGAATTTTTAAATTTAATCTTTTTATAATCATCATATGCGCCTAATAGCCCAAACCCTGTAACAATAAATAACAAAAACCATATATGATAATTTGATAGATCGCCCCAAAGTAATATTCCCGAAAATAGTCCAAGTAAAATTAAAACGCCCCCCATTGTTGGCGTTCCAATTTTCTTAATTATATGTTCGGTAGGACCATCATTTCTTATTGGATTTAAGATTTTTCTTGCTGAAAAAAATTTAATAAAAGGAGTGCCTATTAATAGAACCACAAACATTGACGTAAACATTGCAAGCCCCGTTCTAAATGTTAAATACTTAAATACATTTAGAAAACTATATTGATCAATTAATTGAGTAAAAAGACTATAAAGCATGAAACTTACCAGTTTTTAATTTGTTAACTAGGTTGTTCAGTCCAGTAGAGTTTGAACCCTTAATCATTAAATAATCATTATTATTTAAATCATTTTTAATCAAATCAATTATTTTAGACTTATTTTTCAAAATGACACCTCTGCGGTGCTTATCAAGGTTTTTATAAGTGTGTAAAATATGTTTGCCCACTACATTAATATTTTTAAGAGAAGTTTTGTTAATATCTTTACCAACTTCTAGGTGTAGGTTCTTTGAATAACTTCCTAATTCCAACATATCACCTAGTATTAATTTTTTTTTAGAGTTATCAATTTTTAATTCATCAAAATTTTTTATAGCAGACTTTAATGATAACGGATTAGAGTTATAACTTTCATCTACAATATTAATATTCTTTTTATTTAATTTAACTCTTGTTATATCTCCACGACCTTTTACTATTTCATAATCAAAAAATATATTTTTATTTAATCTTTGTGTATCTTTAAAAATTGATATAACTGCAATTGCTGCTAATAAATTTTTTAAATTATTTTCAAAAATTGATCTTACATAAAAATAGGTTTGTTTTTTATTAATATTTACAAATATTTTATATTTATATTTTTCTTTAGCTATCTTTTTTAAAAAAATATTTGCTGATTTATTTTTTAAACTAAATGTAAGAATGTTTATGTTTTTTTTATTAGCAATTTTTTTATGGAAATTATAAAATTTGTCATCTTGATTTAAAACAAGATATCCATTTGTTTTTATATTACTAATAATTTCTGACTTTGCTAAAGCTACTTGGTGAATAGTTTTAAAATTCTTAATATGTGCATAGGAAATATTTGTAATAACACCGACATCAGGTTTGATTATTTTCGATAAATAATCAATCTCACCCTTTTTATCCATTCCAATTTCAAAAATGCCAAATTCATCATTTTCTCTTAGATTAAATAAACTTAATGGTACCCCAAATTTATTATTAAAAGATTTTGGAGAATAAGTTACATTACTAATCTTACTTAAAGTTTTTCCTAACAATTCTTTAAGTGAGGTTTTTCCACAACTACCAGTTATAGATATAATTTTACTAGATAAATTTTCTCTTAATTTTGCTGATGCATATGTTAAAAGCTGCAACGTATTATTTACTATAATTTTTTTTTTAGATTTTGTTTGATTATTAGCTATTACTAGTGATGCACCATTTTGAAAAGCCTCGTTAACATATAAGTTTCCATCTTTATTATTTCCTTTTATTGCAAAGAATATGTCATTTTTATTTATTTTTTTAGAATTAATTGATGCATTACTTGTTTTTATCTTAGGATTAATTTGAGGAGAGTTGCTAATCTCTTTTAAGATATTTATTTTAAGATTAGTTGAAAGAATTTTATTTTTTAATTTAATATTTTTTAGTATTTCTAATCTGTCAGAAAATTTATTTACAAACTTTCCATAATCTTGCGTCTGTTCATGACCTTTGCCTGCAATAACTAAAATATCGCCAGTATTTAAATCAAATATAGCCTCATGAATAGCTTTAGACCTGTTTGAAATCTCAAAAACTTTTGATTTATCAATGGTTTTTTTAATAGCTAATCTTATCTTTTTTGGATTTTCATCTCTTGGATTATCGTCTGTTAAATAAACTCTGTCACAATATTGATTGGCTATTTTTCCCATCATGGGTCTCTTGTCTTTATCTCTATTACCACCGCATCCAAATACAATGAGGATTCTTTTATTTTCAAATTGTTCTTTCAAATTAGACAAACAAGTATTTAGTGCATCGGGTGTATGGGCATAATCTAAAATAACTTTTGATTTATTTTTTAAAGTTCCAATTTTTTCAAACCTACCACTTACTGATTTTACCCTTGAGGCTAATTTCATTATTTCATCAAATTTTAGATTACTTTTTTTAGCAGCAAGCATTGCCATAAATAAGTTTTTTAATTGAATTTTACCAATTAAGTCTGTTTTTAATTTATAATGTTTTTTATTGTGTGTAATTTCAATTATTTGTTTATCACTCTTAAATTGATGTGAATAAATATCTATTCCATTATTACTTTTTGATAAAACCTGAAGATTAAATTTATTATTTAGCGATATTTTTTTTAAATCTTTATATTCCGGAATCTTACTATCGGTAATGATGCTTCCTCTAGGTTTTAATAGTTTCTCAAATAGATACAATTTTGATTTAAGGTAATCATTAAATGTTTTATGATAATCTAAATGATCATGAGATAAATTTGTAAAAATTGCAGTATTAAATTTCAAGCCATCAAGTCTATTTTGCTTTAGTCCATGACTAGAAGCTTCTAATATAACATTGTCAATTCTTTGTTTTTTTAAGTCATTTAATATTTTGCTTAACTCAATTGAATCTAGTGTGGTATTAGAAATCTTCTTTAAATTATTTTTTGTCTTAATTCCTAATGTTCCAATAGAAGCTACTTTTTTCTTACTTAAGTTGAGTAGTTGAAAATAAAAATCTGCAATTGATGATTTTCCATTTGTTCCTGTTACAGCAATTAAATTTTTAGGTCTATTTTTTTTTATCTTATACGATAATTCTGATAATAATTTTCTAACATTTTTGGATCTTAAAAATAATACTTTATTTTTTATGCCTTCAAATTTTTTCTTTGAAATAATTATTGTTGCACCTTTTTTAATAGCTTCATTAATGAATTTACCTCCATCCGACTTTGTTCCTTTAATTGCAAAAAAAATATAATCTTTTTTACAATCTGCGCTGTTAAAACTTAGACCAGAAAAATAACGATTCCTAAATTCCTTTTTAGTATTTTTAAGAAAACCACCTATCAACATATAATTTTAATTTTCTATATATTTTGTGGCTAGAATAGGACCAATTTTTTCTATGATTTTTCCTGCCACCTCAACAGATGTCCACCCTGCTGTATTAAATGGGGTTCCTTTGTATGAACCTTTTTTATTTTTATATTCATATACGTAATCTGATGATGTTTTCGGCTCATCGAGTAGAACTATCAGCACATATTTAGGATTAGAAGTGGGAAAAATGCCTGCAAATGTATTAACTTTTGCTTTAGAATAACCACCTACTATTGTTTTTTGAGCAGTTCCGGTTTTTCCACCAACTTCATAACCTTCAATGTTTACAAGTCCCGCTGTACCTTCTTTGGTAGTTACAATTTTTCTAAGTATCGGGTTTATTTTCTCTGAAATACCAGCTTTGATTATTCTTTTTTTTTGCTGATTATTTTTTAATTCACTTTTTATTAAGCTGGGCTCAACAGCAAAACCACCGTTTGATATTATTGCATAAGCTTTTGCCAACTGTAATGGGGTTGTAGTTATTCCATGCCCAAATGATACAGTCGCAAGCTTACATTTTCCCCATTTAAATGGAATGGGCTCTCCAACCTCCTCTATGTCAAAATTTATTTTACTTAGGATTCCAATTTTTTCTAAAAAAGCTTTTAATTTAATAATTTCTAGTTTTTGTCCAATTCTTACAGATCCTATGTTTCCAGACCTAATTAAAATTTGTTCTACAGTAAGATCGGATGGTATTTTGTTATCATATTCAGATATGCTACTTTTTCCACATTGTAGTTTTTTTTCTAAATTTAAAAATTCTGTGTCAGTATTAATTAAACCTTCTTCTAATCCAGCTGCTACTGTAAAAGTTTTAAATACCGAGCCCAACTCATACACTCCTTTTGTTGCTCTATTAATAAATTTGAGATCCACTATCTTTTCTCTTTTATTAAGATCAAAATCTGGATATGAAACCATAGATATAATTTCTCCATTATTAACATTCATCAAAATTGCTGTACTACCTTTGCTTCTAAATACAGATTGAAACTTTACCAATTCTTCTCTAATTAAAAATTGTATGTCAGTATCTACTGTTAATTTAAGTGGTTCGTTTGTTTGTTTTAATTTTTCATTAAAGGATTTTTCAAGTCCTGATATACCTTTATTGTCATCATCTATTTGACCAAGAATATGACTAAAGAGGTTTTTTTGAGGATAAATTCTAGTTAATTTTTCTTCTGATTTAATTGATTTATCTCCAAGTAACATAATTTTTTCATAATTGTCAGAAGATATTTTTTTTTCGAAATAAAAGAATTTATTTTTTTCAAGTTTCTTAGTAATCTCTACATAGTTTTTATCTGGAAATATTAACTGCAAATTAATTAATAGTTTTTTTTTATCAATTACCTCAATAGGGTTAATACCAATATCTATCGATTTAACTGTTTTAACTAAATAATTTCCATTTCTATCAAGCATGTCTGCTCTATGGTTTTTATTTATAGTTAAGAATTCCTTGCTATCTTCTGCTTTTAACGAGCCTAAATGAACCAATTGTATTGAATAAATTACTGAAATCATTAAGAAAACAAAAAAAATAAAAGCTATTCTATTAAACTGTATATCTAAATTAGTTTTACTTTTTTTGTATGAAAATTCATTTTCATATTCTTCTAGAATAATATTTTTTTTATTATTCATTGCTATTCTTGCTGATTAAGTCGTTTATTTCTAAAGTTTCATTGTTTTCAATGATTTCTTTAATATTCATAATTTGAATTTTAATTAAATCTTTTTCAAAATATTGCGTCTGATACTGAACTAATTTTTCAGGAGAGCTCAAATAATTAAACTCAAGCAGTACATCTTCGTGTTCTGATTTTAATGGTCTTATGTTTTCATTGATTACAAAAATTTGATCTTCTATTTCTTTTGTAGAATTTTTAACAAGTGATGTGATCAATATTAATACAAAAATAACAACTAAAACTAATTGTTTCATAGTTTTTTTGACAAATTCTCAATGTCAATTAAATGTTTAAATTTATCCAGGATATCTGTTTCAAAATCGAAAAAATCTTCTTTTTTAATTACATAACGTAACTTGGCTGATCTAGAGGATGGGTTTTCTCTAATTTCTTTATCACTTGGTACTATTGGTTTTTTTATAACAGATTTAAATAAATTTAATTTTTCTTCAATTTTTGGCATATGCCTCGAGACACTTTTATTTTCAGATAAACTCTTAAAAAAGTATTTAACAATTTTATCTTCTAACGAGTGAAATGTTACAACTACAATAACACCATCTTTTTTAACAACTTTAGCGGCATTAATTAATCCATAAATTAGTTCACTAATTTCTTTATTTACAAATATTCTTAATGCTTGGAAAACTTTAGTTGCACTATGTGTCTTATAATTTCTTTTTCTTTTCGAAGACTCTATGATTCTAACTAGCTCTTCTGTTGTGATTTCTCTTTTAGATCTATCTTCAACAATATTGTGTGCTATTCTTTTACTGTCTAATTCATCACCAAAATATTTAAATATCTTTGTAAGTTCTTTTTCATCTAGTTGATTAATTACTTCTTTTGCTGAAAAATCATTTATACCCATTTTCATATTAAGTTCACCTACTGCATCAAATGAAAGACCTTTTTTTGGGTCTTTAATCTGATTCAATGAATACCCTAAATCAAAAATTACAGCTTTGATATTTTCATCCTTTAACTTTAGATTATTTAATTGACTAAATTTGATATTTTTAAATAACAGCCTATCTTCAAAACTATTTTGAAGTTCTTGAGCTTTTTTAGAACTCTCAGAATCTCTATCTAATGCAATTACTTTTGTTGCTGGGAATTTTAGTATTTTTTTTGTGTATCCGCCTTGACCGAAGGTACAGTCAATAAATGTGCCACCATATTGAGGGGTAATAATTCTAATTATTTCACTTAGCAATACCGGATAATGATTTCTCACATCTGGTATTATGGTAGCTATCATTTATTTTTTTGAAGACCATTAATTTTTTTGTCTTCTTAAAAATGCCGGAATTTCTAGATCATCATCTTCTGAAGTATTTTCTGAAGTTTCAGTTGATAAAAATCCTTCTGTCTCTGAAGTTGCACTATCCGAACTAAATAGATCTGGAGCGTCTTCACCTTCTACACCAAAGTTTTCAAGTCCATTAGAAACATGTTCTTCCTCTATTGGGTTATTTTCTTCAGGTTGTGCGGCTGTAAGTGCTTCCTCTGAAAAAGATTGCTCATAATCATTTGATTGATTATTTTCAACAATACTTTCAGTCTCTTGATTAGTAGCAGTTTGCTCATTCATCATTTCCGATGATGCAGTGTTTGTAACTGGCTCTGCAATTATTTCATTTTCTAACTTTAATGCATTTGCTCCATGTGAAATGGGGCTAGTCATTGTAGGTGAAAAGTTAAACGATTGGGCAGAACTTGCACTGTTAAAATCTGAATAACCAGGGTTTCTATTTTGTATTCTGTGAACCATATTGATTACAGATTTACTTTCTGGTTGTTGACCATCTAATGCTGTTGCAACAATTGATACTCTGATTTTTCCATCAAGGTCTCCAGATGTAATTGCACCAATAATTACTTCAGCTTCTGGATCTACTTCAGCTCTTATTTTATTAACAACTTCATCAACTTCAAAAAGTTTAAGATCCTTACCACCAGTAATATTTACTAGTAATCCTTTTGCACCTTTTAACGTATAATCATCAATCAACGGGTTGCTAATTGCCATATCTGCTGCTTTAGCTGCTCTACCTTCTCCTTCAGCTTCGCCAGTTCCCATCATTGCTTTACCCATTGAAGCCATTACAGTTTCAACATCAGCAAAATCTAGATTAACTATACCTGGTCTAACCATTAGATCAGTTACACTTTGTACACCTTGCATTAAAACATTATTTGAAAGATTAAAAGATTCCTCAAATGTAGTTTGTTCATTCGCAACCTTAAATAGATTTTGATTTGGAATTACAATAATTGTATCCACATGTTTTCTTAATTCTTCTAGGCCTACCTGAGCTCTTCTCATTCTTGATGGCCCTTCATATAAAAAAGGAAGTGTTACAACACCTACTGTTAAAATATTTAATTCTTTAGCAGCTCTTGCAATAACGTGTGCAGCACCTGTTCCAGTTCCACCACCCATACCAGCAGTTATAAAAACCATGTTTGCACCCTGAAGTGTATTTACAATTTCATTCAAAGACTCATCTGCAGCTGCTTGACCAATGTCATGTTTTGCTCCAGCACCTAAACCTTTTGTTAAACTTAGACCAATTTGAATTCTTGCTTTAGCTTTGCTTAACTTTAAATCTTGAGCATCTGTATTTACTGCTATGAACTCTACTCCTTGAAGTCCATTATCAATCATTTCATTAAGTGCATTTCCGCCTGCACCGCCAACTCCCACTACTAATAATCTTGGTTGTAATTCTTTTATTTCTGGTGATTTAAAGTTAATTGTCATTTTTATTTCCCCTCATTGTTATTAAAATGTTTTTCCCATTTAAGACTTGCACGATTTAGATTTGCTTTTTTTCTTGCGTTGATCTTAAATTTTTCAAATGCTGCTGGTTCCCATATTTGGAACGTTTGACCTTGACCAACAAACAACATGCTATTTTTTATTTTTGCATGCTTTAATAATTTTGCTGATAATGAAATTCTACCTTCGCTATCAAATTGTAAATTCATACTCTCAGATAAGATTGATGTTGAAAAATAATCTCTTTTTTCTTCAAATGGACTTAATGAATCTATACTTATAGAAAGTTTTTCAATTCTATCTTGTGAGCAGGCTTCTATAGACTGATTATTAAATGAGGGATAACAGATAACACCCTTGTATCCTAGGTTAGAAAGATGAGATCTAAAACTAGCAGGCACAGATACCCTTCCCTTTTTGTCTATTTTGTTCTCGTAAGTAGATAAAAACATATTTCTTATATTTCATAAATTCCATATTTGGGAATATATGGGACAATATGGGTTTTTAAACATAGAGTCAATATGTTCATTTTAGGCTTATTTGGAAGTAATTGTTTATAACTTTTGTGTATCTACATTAAGTTTAAAATCAATTTTTAGTTTCAACTCAATACAATTCTAGGATTAAAAATAAGAACAGAAATGATTCAATTATGAATCAAAAGGTGAACATTCATGCATTTGGAAAATACCACATGTAGATAAGTTTGCTAGACAAACTATAAGCCGGGTTCTGTCATTTAAACCTATCATTTCTCTAGGCTTAAGATCACTCTTAAGCTCAAGCAACTAACCCAGATGACTAGCCAAAGACGGCTTTTAGTTTTGCAACAATGTCATCTCTACTTAGTCTTGCTCCCAGTGGGGTTTTCCAGCGTTCATTGTTACCAATAGAACCGGTGCGCTCTTACCACACCTTTTCACCCTTGCCATGTTATGGCGGTATATTTTCTGTGGCACTATCCCTAGGGTTTCCCCCGCCAGGTATTATCTGGCACTGTGTCTTTGCGGAGCCCGGACTTTCCTCTTTAAAAAAAATTAAAGCGACAAGTCGTTTATCTAGCAGAAGTAATTTATTACTTAACTATAAAACTTCAAGGAAAATTTAATTATATAACTTAATAAGATTTTTACTAATAAGCAGGCATTCTTGATCAATTTTACCATCAACTAGCTCTTGCCTAAATCTTCTTTGAAAAGCTTTTGCTAATTCTCTCAAATATTTATCTTTACTCTTATCTTTTGGATATTTTTTTGAATATCCAATCTTAAAAAGGTTATTGAAAAAAATACGCTCTTCTATCTTGTTTATTTTAAGTTTTCTATTTTTTGTTAACTCTCGTTTATTCAATGTGTGCCATATCCCTATTTTATTTTTAGATAAACACTCCCATGGAAAATTTTCTCCTGGGTCTTTTTTTCTTAATACAGATATATCCGAGTGTCCCAAAATATTTTTAGGATTAATTTTATATTTTTTTATTAAAAATCTACTTAACTTTAAAAGAGAAGTGATTTGTTTTTTTGTAAATTTTTTATAACCGTGTTCATGACCTGGGTTTGTAACTTCAATTCCGATAGAATTTTGGTTTAAAGATTTGTAATGTTTCCACGAAGATTTCCCTGCATGCCACGCAATATACAAATCAGGCACCAATTTTACAATTTCTCCATTATTTTTGATTAAATAATGACAACTAACCTCAGATTGTATATCTGTCAGTCTACTTAAAGCATCAGATTCGCTCTTCATTCCCGTATAATGAAAAATAATAAATTTAATTTTCTTAGAATTTCTTTTTTTAGGATTAAAATTTGAGGAATAGTGCAATATTGTTTTTAAAGCCATTTTTGTGTCATTCTTTTGTCATTTTTAATGACAAATGTTGATTTACATTAAGAATATTTATATTATATAATGGTACAATAATGAAAAAAATATTAATAACTTCTTTAATTGCAATCATATTAACTAGTAATGTTAGTGCTGGTACTGATGGAGAGAATAGTTTATCGAAGAAATCAAAGCCTGTTAAAGACTGCTTCGAAAGCATCAATAGATCCACATTTGCTTTAAACCAAGGTTTAGATAGAGTAATTTTTGAGCCAGTTGCAAAGGCTTATAGAGTTTTGCCATCACCTGTTAGAACTGGAACAAGTAATGCCCTTGAAAATCTGTCCTCTCTTATAACTATTCCTAACAATCTACTCCAAGGAGAATTTAAAAAAGCTGGAATTAATTCTGGAAGATTTGTTATCAATACTACTGTAGGAATTTTAGGAGTATTTGATGTGGCTGAAAGAATGAAATTTCCTGAGTATGAAAAAGAAGATTATGGACAAACTTTTGGAGCATGGGGCGTTGGAGCTGGTTGCTATTTGGTATTACCAGTTTTAGGACCTTCTACTGTGAGGGATGTTACTGGTTCTTTTGTAAATGTTTTAGGTGGGGACCCTTGGTATAACGCTTCAACTGGTGGCAATAATAACTACCTAAGTAATAGTGATTATATAATTTCTAGAGTTGTAGGAGGAATAGATTTTAGAGCAAAAAATATAGATTCATTTGAAAATTTAGAAAAAAATTCAATGGATTTTTATGCTTCAATTAGAAGCTTATATTTACAGGATAGAAAGCAAAAAATTGCTAATTCAACTGAGACTACTGAAACTATGGATGATGGCGATTGGGAAGAAATAGAAACTCAGTAGCCTAAAAATATCAAAATAATGTTAATGAAGAAATTTTTTACTTTAATAGTTTTCTTAATAATCACTCTTGTATGTGTTAACAAAGCTTACTCTATTGAAGCAGATGTTTTTGTTCAATCTACAGTTAACAGAGCGGCAAAAACACTTGGTGGAACTCTCACTAAAGAAGAAAGAGTAGAAAAATTAAAAGATATAGCTAGAGACACAGTTGATATTGATGGAATTGGTTTTTATTCTCTTGGAGCTCATAGAAAAAACTTAACAGAAGAACAAATTGCTAAGTATAAAAAAGTGTTTTCTCAATATTTTTTAAAAAGCTTCTCAAGCAGGCTTGCTGAATACTCTAACCCAGAAATAGAAGTGAATTCAAAAAAAAAAGTTAATAAAAATTATACAATAGTATCTAGTACGCTAGTTGCCACAGATAGCAGACCTAAGGTAAGTATTGAATGGAGAGTTTATACAAAAAATCCTGATAATTTATTAATAAGAGATTTAATAATTGAAGGATTAAGTTTAGCTAGAACTCAAAAAGAGGAATTTTCATCAATAATAAATTCTAATGATGGAAAAATTGAACCTCTTTTAAAAAGTTTATCTGATTTTGCTACCAAATAGCTTTTTATTAAAAAATAATAACTGCCAATGAAAAAAATTAGAATTTCATCAAAGTTGTCTTTTATAACTTCCTCAATTACATCGATAATTTTTGTGGGATATTTTGGTTACAAGGGTTTCATGGTTTATTTCGTGCAAAAAGCAATGGATGATACATTTGTTGGTGGTAGCTCGTCAGATATTACAGTTACATTATGGTTTGCAATGTCTGGAGCAATGGCTCTTTCAATGTTGCTATTTTTTCAATTTATAAAAATAAAAGATCTAAAAAGCCAAAGCACAATTCTAAAAGGCATGTTTATTGGATGGGCAGGAATTTGTGCTGCTTTGATAGCCTTCATACCCAGTTATATTTATTTCATTACTTTAACTGCTATAGCCTCGATAGTAAGTTTGTTATCCTCAATAACATTAAAAGAGGAAATTATTGAACAACTAAATAAAAAAGAAACACTTTCAGAAAAAGAAATTTATTTACTTCAGAAATTGGCTGGAATTAAAAAGCCTAAGCTGTAATTAGGGTTTGGTGGGCCCGCCAGGACTCGAACCTGGGACCAATACATTATGAGTGTACTGCTCTAACCAACTGAGCTACAGGCCCTAAAAATTAAACTTTAATTATATTATAATGTAACCAATGTCTAGCATAGGTAAAAGATAATGAAAATGGTGGGACTGGTTGGTTACGCTCCAACTACCCCTGCAATGTCAACATAGGGGCAGACGATTATTGTTCCCTTCCATCAAAGATTATAGCAACTATTTCCCAGTAACTAAAGAAAGTTAATGGCGAACATAAGCAGGGTATTGAGGATTCTCGGTGAACCACAGTTGAACTGCTTAAAGAGTATTACATTTGTTCTCTGTCATAGTTAATAGGTGTGCTTGCGGTTAACATCTTTGTATTCATAGTAGCTCTAATAATTTGGGGACTTATGAAAAATATAGTGGGTATCAGATTGAGTAAGGAAGCAGAAAGATTAGGGACAGATGTTGCTGAAACTGGTGTTATTGCTTATGCAATCAGAGACTAATAAAATAACTATCTCTCTCTTATAGTTAGAAAATAGGCCCCTTGATTGGGGCCTATTTACATTCTATTCCCTAAATACATACCTCACTTGATTAAAGAGCAGTAGTTAATGACGAACATTAAAGGTTATTATCTTTTTGGTGTTGATGAAGATATATTAAAAAAAATTAAGTATTAACAAAAAAAACAAAGGAAAGAGTAAAAATGAAGTTAGCAAAAAGTCTAGATAGGTTAGGAACCGAGTCAGCTTTTAGTATTTTAGCTGAAGCAAAGAAATTAGAAGCACAGGGCAAGCCTATGATACATTTAGGTTTAGGTCAGCCTGACTTTAAAACTCCACAACATATTGTTGATGCTGCAAAAAAAGCTTTAGATGATGGTCATCATGGTTATGTTTTGTCTAATGGAATTTTAGAATGCAGACAGGCAGTTACCAGAAAAATTAAAAAACTTTATAATAAAGAAATAGATCCAGAGAGAGTTTTAATAATGCCAGGTGGCAAACCAACCATGTATTATGCCATACAGATGTTTGGTGAACCAGGTGCGGAGATAATTCATCCAACACCAGGTTTTCCAATTTATGAATCAATGATTAATTACACAGGTTCAACTGCTGTGCCTTATGACCTTACAGAAGATAAGGATCTAAAATTTACTGCAGAAAAAATTTTATCATTAATCACAGATGAGACTAGATTATTAATACTTATAAATCCCAATAACCCAACAGGAAGTTTTGTTGAAAAAGAAGAAGTTGATAAATTAGCTGAAGGACTTAAAAAATATCCTCACGTTGTTATTTTAAGTGATGAAATTTATAGTAGACAAATCTATGATAATAAAGAGATGCCAACGTTTTTTAATTATCCAGAGCTCCAAGATAGACTGATAGTTTTAGATGGTTGGAGCAAAGCTTATTCCATGACGGGATGGAGAATGGGTTGGAGTGTATGGCCAGAGAATTTAGTAGAGCATGTAACAAAGCTTATAATTAACAGTGTGTCATGTGTTAATGCTCCCTCACAGTTTGCAGGCATTGCTGCATTAGATGGCCCAGATGAGCCTATATTTGAAATGATGAAAAAATTTGATAAGCGAAGAAAATTAATTCATGAAGGTTTAAACAGTTTACCGGGTATTGAATGTAGTTTACCAGGTGGAGCTTTTTATGCATTTCCAAAAGTTATAGGTACCGGTATGAATGGTTCTGAATTTGCAAAAAAAGCTATGCACGAAGCAGGTGTGGCCATTGTCCCAGGAACAGCTTTTGGTAAAACTGCTATAGATTATGTAAGGTTTAGTTTTGCAGCCTCAGAAGATAGTATTTCTCAGGCATTAGAAAATATTAAAAAAATGTTAGGCTAAAATTTTTTTAATTAAGATCAAAAATTTTACCCGGATTCATTATATTGTTTGGATCAAGACTTCTTTTAATTGATTTCATCAAAGGTAAATTGTCTGGATGTTCTTTAAGAAGATAAGCTTTCTTTTGCAATAAAAGATTAATAATACAGTTAATCAGAAGAACTAGGCCCATCAACTGTGGCCTTTCTTTCATTTATGAAAATTGCAAAATAAGCATTATAGAAGTACGGTCTTTAATCCCCGTTGCCTGTTGCTTTGTGGGGGTAGCAAAGTTCATGGCATTGGGTAACAGAACGCTCCTTACAACTCTCTTACATTGCTTTGTTTGGATAAAAATTAAATCTCTTTACGTCTTTATTAAGTTTATAATAATCTA
>Ga0209482_1001698_pt1 | contig 14596 bp, 17 predicted proteins | sample CoawatmetaG10DNA_FD_187512 | JGI IMG/M metagenome (GOLD analysis project Ga0209482, IMG submission 187512) | Marine microbial communities from the West Antarctic Peninsula - Coastal water metaG104-DNA (SPAdes) (version 2) | ecosystem: Environmental > Aquatic > Marine > Coastal ...
GGTAAATATCTGATCTATGATATTGCCCACAGCAACAATAGGTTCTACTACGCTGCCGCCACCTATTAAACTTGAAAGCCAGCCCATATCAATACTTTCCTGATCTGATAATGTCCGTGACCGTGATAGCCCTTTGGCCTACTTGGTTAGCCCACCGACTATCAAGGAACTCTATCGCTGCTGTTTTGTAATCACCCTTAGCCATTCCTGCCAGTGCTTTCTTAAACTTCTTGAAGCGAGGCAAACCCATGTTAAAACACATATCCATAATGGCATCTTTGCGAGCAGTGCCTAGCGTCCTATACCAGTTAAACGCGGCTAGAAGCTCTGCCTCAACACGCTCAATATCACTGGCTAGTAAGTAATTAATCTCATCTGTAGACAAGCCTGGGCCTGATCCAGCCTCTATATTTCGGCCAACGCCAATGGTGGTTTTGCCAGATGTACACTTATAAGCGTGAGTCTCTACACCTTCATGCGCTCTTAGAATCTCGATGATCTTGCTCATGCTGCCTCATCGTATAACTGAGTTATACCTACTCTGAATCGTTGGATTTCTCCCCACACTGGGTCGTAGATCACGGCAGACATTGAACGTCCTGAACCGTAACCCGCTTGGTGGTGGTATTCGTCAACGGCTGCGAGAGTATTCCAGCTTTCAAATGTCATTGCCCCACCAGTTTCTAACATTTGTTTGTGGTGTATGTGACCGAGGTGGCAGTATCGTTGTGTGGTGTCACCCCAGAGCTTGGGAAAGTTTCGTGTAAAGTATTCATAAATGCGCTGATGTTTAATGCCCTTGTCTCCGTGGTGACTTGTCAGAAGTACGCGGTGGTATTGGTAGTGCATGAATTTGGACGTATTATTTAAAACGCACACTCTGGGCTGGTCTTCATAAAAGACGGATAACATAGAGTTTACGACCATGCTTAGGTCTTCATCGTGATTGCCACGGGTGTTTAAGAGGGTTACGGTTTGATTTAGCTCCAAGGCCCAATCAACGGCTTGTCGATAGATTCTAACGGCTGACTCTACCGAGTCAATCCAATGCCCTGAGCTATCGAGGCTCGTCCCTGCGGCAGTGATATTGGGGGTATTGCAATGTAAAAAGTCACCCACGTTTAAAAGCAAAAACTCAGTGCCTTTACCGCAGTTAGTTATGAGTTGCTTAATGGCCTGCAACGTCACCTTTTCTGCAATGGATAAATCCCAATCGCCTCCACCGTAATTGCGCTTAACCAACATTCCTATATGAGCATCACCGATGATTACGGTAGCTAGGCGCTCTTTAACGCCCTTGTCAGGCTTTAATGATAGCGGCTTATACTTCTTTAACTCTTGGCTTAAACCGTCTGCCACGCCCTGCAAGTCAGCCACGAGGCTCTCCGTTCTGAGTGAACTCTTCACCCACTGCCGCAGTGGTTCTCCTGTCTGTAAATCGTAATAAGTGGATATGCCTTTAGCAACGTGTGTACTAGGTACGCTTTTAGTCATATCATTGGAAGGACTCCATCCACGCCTAGAAGCCTGCTCTTTTGCGCGCTTCAATGTGCGCTCTAAGCCACGGTGATTAATACCTAATGCTGTAGCTGCTTTCGCTTGAGAGCCATGCTTTATAACAGCGTCAATAATCTGACCCTGACGTTCTGTTGCGAACTGCTTCAAACTCTCTAAATCCATGACTAGCTCCTTAACATAAAGGCCGCAGCAGAGACTAAGACTGCAATCAGAATACGAACAAACCACTCGTTAGTACCGCTAGTCTTACCTATAGTGGCAAGTTTAATGGCGTGATTATCAATGGTTTCACTATGGCGATTAAGACGGTTATCTTGAGTTACATTATGTCCCACAAGCCCGTCCAGTTTCGTATCATGCTCAATCAGCTTAATCATTGCCTCAGCTAGTTTGTCGATCTTGGCTTCTAATCTGTCGAAACGTGCGCTGTTTTCCATGCTATTGTTCTCTGGCTAGGCTTTGAGGTACTGGGTTAATGCAATAATGCCGAAACCGACAATGATGATTACAGTCATGTGCTTTTCAACTAGCTGCTTAATACCTTTAGCCTCTTGAACGACAACTGGGGCTGGTTCGGCTTTAGTAGTTTTAGCTTTGGTTTTAGCTTTGGTTTTAGCTTTGGTTTTAGCTTTGGTTTTAGCTTTAGGCGCTACTACTGCTTCAACTTTAGGAGTCGCCTTAATCGCTGCTACAGGCTTATGAACTACGCTAGACGGACTATCAGCCGCATGGTTAATAGCTTCCTGACTACGTTGGATCTCTTCACCAATCTCACTGATCTCTTTCCAGATCATCTGTGAGCTATTACGCACACGATCTACATAGATCTCTGCATCTTCATCAGGCAAGGCTCTGCTGAGGTAAGATGTGTAGTACATCTGTAATTCTTGCTTGATATGGAAATCCTCATACCATGCCTTTGGGCCTGTTTTCTTATCTTCACTCATGTTGATTGTTCTCCAGTCTAAGGTGCGTCAGGCCAAGTGATTGTGGTAGGGAAGTCTGCTTGTGCAGGTACATCACGAAGTGCTTGGCGGTAAGCGGTCATGGCAGATGTCATCACTAGATCTGATGTACCTGTCCAATCTGTGCCAGCGAGAAGTGCATCACGTTCAGAACGTACACTAGCCGCATTAGCATCCTCTAATAAGGAAGCAGTTAACGCATCATCAGCGGCTTTAATTATTTCCCAGCCATCTATTAAGCTAAATGTAACGCCATCACTTTTATACAGTTTTTGACCTTCAACGAAATCAAACTCATCAACAGTAATTGAATCGCCTTTTTGCGCCTCTTCCATCACTGGGTTTGAAAAGACGCTAGTGCCTATAAAACTCCCATCTGACGTATTGTAGCCGTGCAATAACATTAGACATCTTCCTCGAAAATTGTATATGACATTACTGTCGTAGAACCTGTTGCGACAACTGTCTCACCAGCCACTAACACATGGTCTTCTTTCATATAAATGAACTTACTTACCATGTCAGCCCCGCTATACGATGCTCGGACAAACCCTGTGACTGGCAGGCCAAGAGTGCTGGTGTTGCCATTGCCCATTCCCTGCCTCTCACCATATACAGCATTAGGGTTTCCTAGTAGGTTTACTACCTTGTAGTTTCCAATCTCTAATGTAGCGCTAACAGGAAAAAAGTTAATAGCCGCCACCCTAACTTTTGCTATTTTACCCGAAGGAACCGTATAGGCTGTCGATGTTCCTGTTACTTTTACTGAACTAATTACTAATGCCATGTTAAATTCCTCCAAATAATACTTTATCAAATAGTGGGGTGAACCCCGGTAAGTTAGTTAATGACGCTCCACTTATTGCTGGTAATGCGCCTGTGATTGAACTGGCTGCAATGCCTAGTGCTTCAATATCTGCCTTGGTTTGGTCTGCTGTAGCTGAAGTCTCTATGCCATCTAATTTAGTACCATCCGTAGCTACATCACGCCCATCAAAGGTAGAGTTAGTGGTAATAGCACCCGTCATTGCTCCACCAGCCTTTGGGAGTGCTGCACCTGCTGTGGTAGTAGTGGAGCTTAAGATACCATCCCTAGTAGCTATATCTACACCATCAAAGGTGCTGTTGGTTGTAATTGCACCCGTCATTGCTCCACCCGACTTAGGTAGTGCTGTTGCAACATCCGTAGCAGTAGCTAATGCAAAACCACCAGCAGTAGAACCATCATGGACTACCAGAGTGTCTTTGGTCGTGTCAACAGTAACCTCTCGTAATGCACCTGTGAATGTAGAATGCTCGGAAGTCGTGCCGCCTCGTAGTCGTAGTAATTTACTCATGTTTATAGACCTCCAAAGTCAATCTGTAAGTTTGAACCAGATACGGTTCCAATATTCGTCATGTTGTTGTTTTGCCCATCTAACGCACCACCTAGTTGGGGCGTGGTGTCAGACACGACAGAAGTTATTCCTGAGACAATCCCAGACCAAGTAGAACCTGTGTAATACTTTAGGATGCTCGCAGTAGTGTCGAGCCATAAGTCCCCAGCGCTAGGGCCAGCAGGAGCGGTTGCCGCAATCTTGTACTCATTGGCGTATCGGTTAACATCAGCTATTGAACTAGCCACAGTGTTAACATTGGTGATTGAGCCTGCTGCCAGGTTAATGTTAGTTTCATTAGCCACTACAGAGCTTATGTTTGCAGAGTTTGCAGCAGCAGCGTCTAAGTTATCAATACCAGCAGCAACTATGTTGATGTTAGTTGAGTTAGTGTTAACGGCATTAATATTAGTTGAGTTGCCTGCAACGGCATTAACATTAGCGATTGACCCCCCAACCGAATTAACATTGGCAATTGCAGCACCAACAATAGAAATTGAGTTGCCTGACCCTGTAGTAACTGCTGTAGCTATAGAACCCAAGTCCTCAGAGTAGACGAGTTCACCACCAACAATGTTAATGAAAGCTTGGTCTCCTGCACTAGGCGCCACTGCCACCCACGCGGAGCCATCATAAGCTTTCATAGCACTAGCAACAGTATCCCAATACATAGCACCTGTAAGGAGCGCGTCTCCATCGTTGTCTACTGAGGGCGCTGAAGACTTTGAGCCGAGCATACGATCATCAAAGTTATCATACGAAGTAGCAGCATTCGTTTCGCTTGTCGCTGCATTCGTTTCGCTTGTCGCCGCATTAGAGGCGCTTGTAGATGCTTCACTTGCTTTGGTTGTTGCTATGCCTGCTTGAGTAGTCGCTGTCGTAGCGTTAGCGTCTGCGCCTTGGATTGCGGCGATGTTGGTTGCGTTAGTCGATATATCTGAGGCGATGCCTGCTGCCGTAGTAATGTTGGCTGAAATACCAGCAGCAATGTTTATGTTTGAAGTATTACCTGCAACGGTTGTGATGTTGGCTGAGATGCCTGCGGCAGAAGTAACATCTGCTGAGATACCTGCAACGGTTGTCACGTTCGCATTGTTACCTGCAACGGTTGTGATGTTTGAAGTATTGCCTGCAACGATCGTTACGTTGGCGTCATTGTTTGCAACGGTTGTGACGTTGGTATCAATAACTCCTACTTTGTTAACGTTGGTGATGTTGGTGGCAACAGTGTTTACATTAGCAATATTGACTGCTGTAGTGTCTACGTTAGCTATGGATGCGCCAACTACTTCTATCTCACTGCTGACTTCTTGTAGGTCTGCTGCAACTGTTTCTATCTCAGAGATAGCTTCTAAGAGATCGTCTGCAACTTTTACCACTTTGACAATGTTGGTTGCTACCGTGTTAACGGAGGCAATGTTATCTGCTGTGGTGTTGATGTCAGCGATGTTTGTGCTAACAGTTTGAACTGTGCCTGTAGTGGCCCAATGCTTTGAGGAATAGCTTGTGCCTGTAACTGCGCCTGTGGTTTTCTCTGCCCAGTCTTCGGATAAGGCTTGTGCTGTCTGCGCTGCGGTCTTTGCAGTCTCAACGTCCACAACATTAATCGCCATCGACATCTTAACAGCGGTAACGTCTGTCGCTAATACGCCAGAGGTGTGATCTACAACGACTGCGTAAAGGTTCTTAGTGCTACTGTCACGAACTATATCGTTCTTTATATAAGCTGTTGATGTTGCCCAATCACCTTTCCATTGGAAGGCTGAACCAATAAGAACTAAGTTACCACTGGCATCAAAGCCAATCTCTTTACTAGCACGGTTAGGACCAGACTCAGAAATAAGCTGGTCGCCTGCTGTACCCACTGGAAGTTTAATCGTCCGGTTGGTGATCGCCTCAACGTTATCAAAGCCAGTCTCTGCTGCCCCTGCTCTGTTGTTAATATCTTCTGCACGGGCAGTTGTACCGGCGATGAGATTTGAGGGTTTGGTGTAAGTATTACTCATCTATTTAAGCCTCGTAAGGAGTAGTTCAATTGGACACCCTGCAACGTGAATGAGGGGTCAGTAGCACTCGTATGAACAATCAATAAACTAACATTCATACCACTGCCGTTTAGGTAGGCTTCTGCCGAGGCCACTACAGCACTCGACCAAACAAAGTTATCCCAGTTCGCCACGTCCCAGAATCCACCACCGCCGTAAACTGTGGTTTGTTCACCTGAAGATGAACCGCCAGAGCCGTAGTTATAGTCCGCCAAGTAGTCTAGTGTTGCCTGGCTACCAGCCTCTAATTCTAATGTGGCTTTACGAAAACGCTTCTTTCTATGTGGAGTGTTGAAGTTAGTAAAGGGAAGTCGAAGATATGACTGAATAGCAACGCCATTAAACGACGTGCCACTATCCATCAACATGATGCTGCCATCTGTGCAGCCCATGTACTTTTCAGTGATAAAGCTAGGCGTATGCTCTAGTCTCCACGTACTGAAGCCAACTAATTGCCTGTTAATAATCGTGCCGACTAATACAGCGTTATCGCTAAAGAACAAACGGTATTGGTTCTTATCACGGTTAACTGCTGCGCCAACAATCTCTCTCTTCCTAGCGTCTATGAACGGCTTAACAACCGCAGACACACTGGCAGACTCAAAGTCACCAAAGGCTTGTGTAGCGGTTAGGCTGCTCAGATCATCGCCATTAAAGAAGTAAAGGTCTGAATCCATCTGTCCGTTGGTCCGAGGCTCTGCCCCGATTGCAGGAGAGAACAACTTCAGATCCCAATCGGACGCAGAGGCGCCGTATAGAATAGATATTTGATTGATACCAGTAATCGCTAAGGAGTTACCTTTCATACTGCTAAAGCCGGTCACTTCAGTACCAATACCAATTTCGCCTGCACCAGTCACTAGCGTCCAACTTGTTGGATCGCCTAGCGCACTGTGCTGGATCGAACCGCCAGCGAACGATAAGAACAAATGGTTCTTATGTACACCGATATGCGATGGGGTATCCGTGGTCATGCCGGTTGTGAGTAACGTAAGCGTTGTGCCGTCAAACTTAAACGCCTTACCTAAGCCATCACAGCCGAACATTGTTAATGTGCTTGAGTGGCCAGCGAAGTTATGATTAACAAACTCGTAAGCGCCACCAGCAGCAAGCGCTGGCGTTGTTACAACAACCCATCCAGCGGATGTCGCTTTGTGCATAACGCAGGCTGTTCCACCTGCGTTGTCTCTGAATGCGTACAGAACATTGTTATATTCCCATACGCCTAGAATCGGTCCACTTCCAGTAACAGCTAAGGGCGTTCCACTCGTACGACCATCGTAGATCGTGTAGCCTTCCATGCGGCGGTATCCGCCGTTCATAGCGCACTCATAGTTCTGAGCTAAGATCGCCTTACCTGGGGGGATTTGTAATGAGGGGCTGACGAGGTCTAAACCACCACTTAACGCCCAAGCTTGAGACTGAACTGCCATTTTTATGCCACCGGTCTTTCAGCTAACGTGATTGTAGGTAATTCAGTGACGCCCATAGCAGATAGCCTAATGTTAAGTTGTGCTTGTGCATCCTGATATAACTCAGGCGCGTCTTGCTCAGCAGCCACATAGAGGATAGCTTTGTAGAGAACCGCGTCATGGAACTGCTCCGGCAACAACAACTCATCCGTGTTTGCGGATAACTGCTGTGGTGTCCGGTAATAGTCAAAGCTGATCCCGTACACCGCGTCGGGCAGTGTATTGAATGACAGCTTATTGTCTGGTCTAAGCGTGAAGCTAGTAGGCTTCCCGCTGGAAAATGTAGTACGCGACCAACTCACCCAAGGAACATAGGTTAAGTAACCTGTCTGTCCGTTGTCCGTGATGCGTACAGAACCTGTAACCCATTTGTTTAACGTTGGCGATAGCGCCAAGTTAATGACTGGATCATAGTTTTGCTGGCCATCTACTGTGTCAAAAGATCCAGTCTGCCATAGGAAACTCCAATCATTAAGATTTTGGATTTCAACCCATGCGCGGTTAATCCAATCAACGGATTTCCTGTTAAGGCCCGTTTGGCTAACAACCGAAGTTACGCCCTGATCGCTTAATCCTGTTTCTATTAACAGCTTGTCGCAAAGTGCCAGATAGTTCAAAGCTTAACCCACCAATGAGTAGGTAAAACGTTGTAAGTCACGGGATTCATCGACCCCATTAACTCGCTCAATATGTGTTACGACCGCGTTGTTGATAGCTTCAATCACTTCAGGCGGCAGGGCCACTGGCTTATTACGTTTGATCTGGTAGCCATAACCATTCACAACTACAACGATGTCAAGTTTACCAAGGTCGCCTTCCTGATTATGGAAGATCACTTTTACACGGCTGGGTTTGGTAGCGCTCCGCTTATTAGCGGCTGGCTTTTCGTTAGTAACCTCAACGGTATCTACATCAGTCATTTCTTTACTCCAATAAAAAAAGGCGCCGATTAGGGCGCCCTTTGGGGAAAAACTAACCTAGTGGTTAGTCAGTTACAGCGGACTCAATACGCACCATAAAGGCGTCGTTTAGAATTACTGCGGTCTGCATAGACTTCCAGCTAACATGACCACGTTGGGCCAATGGATCGCTATCGGAAGGCTTAGGGTTAACAACTGCTGGGCTTAGTGAAGCACCACCTTTCAGTGGAACAATGCCGTAAGCGTCACGCGCAACGATCAACGTTGGGTAAACGTCAGCAGAAGTGCCGGCAGCAGAGATCATTGCACCCTTAGTACCACCAGCGTTGGCGAATGAAGCAAAGATCGTGGAGCATACATAACGTACGTCCTCTACCTTACCAATCTCACCTTCAAACGGAGTCATCGTGCCGTACTTCTCAACTGGAACGAATCCAGCGAAACCACGAACGGTAGCGTCCATATCAGGGTGGATTAAACCAACATACGAAGGTGCGACAGCTTCAGTGCCGTAAGATGGAGTGCTTTTCACTACGGAAGTGATGGCACGGCCATTCTGGCGCTTCAGTGTACGAGTTGCCTTACGCTGGGTAGCTAGTGTCATCTCAGTGTTTACAGCGTTACGTGCAGCGCCGTTTGCGTACTGTACGTTAGTACCTGCTTTCAACACGTTGAAACGAATCGTCTCAATGCTTTGTGCAGCTTGCTCGCCCAATACTTCAGCGGCTTCACGCAATACTGGATCTTCGTGAGTGTCGATAATCACGTCACTGATGGTTACTAAGTCACCGTACTGTTGTAGGGTGGCCGTTACATCAACAGCGGCTAGCTGCTTAGCTGTTGGCGTTACGCCTTCAGTCAATGCAGTAGTGGCTAATGCCAAGCTGGAATAGCGACGGAACTTCTGTACTTTTGAAGACTTGTTGGCCAAAGGACGTGCCTGACCGAACTTCTCTAATACTAAGTATGGAATGCCTCGTTTAAGCATTTCTTTAGCAGCAAATGCTGCGGTACGTGGTGAAATATCACCATATTCTGTGTTAGCCATGATGGCCTCCTAATAATTTAACTAGCGATTATCAGCAGCAAACATTTCAAACGCAGTGTCGAAATCATCTGGTGGGATTACTCCAGTGGCCCCTGGCCCTGGCTTAGATCGAACCCCAGCAGCGTCTTCTAATTGCTTAGCTCGCTTTTGCTGAATACTTGTGACGGTTGAAGTTGTTGCAATCTCCCCCTTCGGCTGACTCAGCTTGTAGTAGTCGATTAGCTTAGAGGCTTCAAAAGCGTCATTACTATTCGATAACTGTTGAATTGCGTTAGGTTGTTCTTGCAGCCAATCAACAAAAGATTCGCTCTTCACCACGTCTTTCCAATCAGTATGAGCGGCCTCTAAGGCGGCGTACTGGTTGCTAACGTGGCGCTCTTCTTCCGCTGCTCTTAACGGTTGAAGCGCTCGATTCATTGTTTCTTGGTTTTGGCTCCTTTCCACCTCAAGACGGGACTCAATCGCGTCGTGAATGTCAGGATACTCTTCGTTGAAAGACGCCCAAGCTTCGGGGGTCTTCATAGCTTCAGCCACTTCGTTTGCGGATGGTGTTACACCACCGGCAGGTGAAGTCGCTTGAAATTCATTTAACTTGCGCTGTAAGGCGCCAATCCGTCCCGCGTTGCTCTTCGCTTGGTGAGACAGCTTGTCATTATTATCTCGGAGCTTATCGTATTCGCTCTTCAGCCCTTCGTCGGCCTCTGCCCAGATGTCTTGTTCAGGCTCTGGCGCTGCTTCAGGCTCTGCTGCTTTAACCTCTTCGGTTTCTGCAACACCCTCTATGTTTTCTGGCGCTAACTCTGCGCTGGTCGTTTCTTCTTCAGTTGAAAACTCATCAAATGCTGAATCAAAATCATCTACTATTTCGGTACTATCCATCAGTGACACCCTCGGCGGCAATTATTAGCGGCCCTGTGTTTACTCGTAACTGCCACTAGCGATGTGCAACGGCGAATCCGTTGGCATGGCCAGTAACGCTCTTAAACTGCTTAACTCACCTCGGATGAACTGCGTGTCCTCATGGCTCATACGAGCCACCTCAAGCAGCCCTTGCAAGGTTTTAATCTCTTTATCTGCCCACTCGACTATTTCTAGCCATGCGGGAGAACTCGTATCAATGTTCAATTAAATGCCACTTCCCATTCGCATCTTCAACGCTTGCTCTTTCTCGAACAGCGTATCCTTGCTCTGAACCTTCATCTGCTCAATGCCCAGCTTAGTGCGCATCTCACTCACCTTAATGCCCTTCTCTGCTGCCATCTTGGCCAGCTCAAGCTCTCTGTCGGACGCCATCTTCTGTTGTTCGACTTGTAGCTTCTGGGCCTGTGCTTGGATCTGAGCGCCTTTTAGCTGTCCGTCCATCTGCATCTTCTGTGCGTCCAAAGCTAGCCTCTGCTCGGCCAGTGGGTCGCCTGTAGGCGATCCCTGTGCTTGCTGCTGCTGGGCTTGCATCATCATCTCTTGCTGAGCCTGCATCTGCTGCTCAAGCTTCTGTGTTTCAAGCTCGATCTCTTCGCTAGTCTTAACGATTTCATCAGCTTCAATCTGCATGGATGACACCACTTTGCGGTATAGCTCTGCGGTGTTTGTTAAAGGTTCTAGTAGCGGTGATGCTGCAATGTTCATCAGATTCATTAAGTTCATTGCTTGCTGTTCTTTTACTATGAGGCTGCTTGTGCCACGGGCATCAATACTGAAGTCACCCTTCACCTCTTCTTTCGGATTGAACTGCATGTTCCAGTCGTACATCCGCTTAATAAATGGACGGGTTATGTCGTCATCATAGTTCTTCACTACACGTCGAAGCATTGTGTTTGCACTGTTCATTAGCATTGTCATGCCTGCCGCAGTGTCGGTTGCTGATCCCTGTTCGCCTTGAGAGATCTGGGGTAATGCTGTCTCTTCATCGGCTATCTGACGTGCGTACTGGAACAAAGAAATTAGCTCAGTCATGTGACTGTTAATCTCAAACGATCCAAACACGTTGTTTACATTGCCATTCTTGTCTGTCAGCTCCCATATCTTATGGGGCGTAAGACGCCAGTTGCCATCTGCTGGACGCACTACGTGACTATTGATAACAGTCTGTGGGCCTACTGATAGCCCAGCGTTGTCCATCAGCATTCGCCATGTGGCATTCAATACCTTCTGGCTAGAACGCATTAAATGCGGAATGCCTACACCGAATAGCGTTGTGTCATCACCTTCCCAGTTGAATACGCTGTATGGCATATCGCCAGTATCTGCTGGGTTGATTACTGCTTTAAGCACTCGTCCTTCACTGAACCACACCACACCATTGAAGTCGGTAAATACATCGTCTTCATCAACATCTACACCTGCTGCTATCAGGTCATCCTTTTCTACTGGGCCATGATATTCCCACACCTCAAAGCGGCCATTGTCGAGTGAGGATATACCTGCCATCGACTGCATTTCTTGTAGGTGGGTTGCTGTTTGGGTGTTGTCTGCTTCTTGCTTTAACACTTCTGCAATTTGGCTGCGTAGGAATCCTGGCTTGTCTGCTAAGTCTCTAAGCGCCTTCTTGCTCATGTAATGACGTTGGAAGATGAACTCTGCATCGTCTACGCTTCGAGCTTGCATGTCTGGGAAGAAGTCCCAAGGGTCTACACGCTCTGCTCCTGGCTTTAAATCATCAACCATTTCAATGACTTGAGCCACTTGCCCTTGATCGTCTACTACTTCCGACCACTTCTGCCGTGTCTTACCAAGAAGCACTGGTCCTTTGATGATGCCTGTACCATATAGCACTGCATCGTGGACCATATCTCGGTTTACAGAGTTATAATTCGTTTCTGTTAACTGGTCGTCTATTACATCCTGCATACTAATAGAGCGTTCCCTTGCTTCTTCTAATACACCTTGTGCTACGTCTCGCTTCTGAACCTGCACACCCTTATCAGTGACGAATGGGCTACCATCCTCATTGCTTAAAGGGTCTTGGTCTTTGGTTAGCTTAGACAGATAGGGAACTGGTGTGGGTTGTATGCCCCAGTTGCGGTCATCTGTTGGGAATAGAATGTCTATTAGTCGTGCTTCTGCTGCATTCACCTTATTACGGGTGATGTTAACGAACAGTTTACTCCCCCCACTAGCTGCCAGTGTGGCTGCTGTGGTCTTGTCGTACTGCCCATTGAATTGGCGTAGATCGTCTAACCATCGTTCATCAATGCTGAATCGTCGTTTAACTTGATCTTCTGCCTTGGATTGTAGGCGTACACCAAATACTTTCAGACGCTCTGCCATATCGCGTTCAGCCTGCTCAGATTTCTCTGTGACTTCCTGCTCTTGGTAGTATTGATCGAACTCGTTAGCTTCGTGCATTTAATAGCCTATTGATGAATCACCAGCAACATATGCTGCTAGCCTCATTCGTGTTTGTTGTAATGCTTGTACGGGTTGTGACTCCCACGTATCAGCCGATACAGCGCAATACCTCATTGCATCTGCACAGTGGCTTGTCCAGTCGTGTAGTGGCTTAGTCTTGTACGCTTGGCGCTTGTCGTCCCACTCTTTGCGGTAGTTGCGTAATGATCTGATACCGGCTTTGCAGTTCTCTTCATCGAACCATGCAGAGCCTAATAGCCTTCGCACTGACTCTATACCGTCGATAATCGGCAAGCTTGGTGCTATATCGAAGTTAATACCCAGATTTGCAGCCATCTCCTGCCTGCTCTGACCTGTGGACCATTCCCTAACCCGTATGTCATGGGGTGCTATGTGATGCCCCCAGTGGATACCATGCTCTTCCTTGTAAGCTGCTAGCTCATCGAGGTAGTGCTGTATGCCTTCACCGCTCGATTCGTAGTAGCTTACAAAGCGGACTGACTTGCCCTGTACCTGAAACAGCCATATTGCTGTTGCATCAGCTACCCCAAGGTCCCAAGCCGTGTTAACTGGTAACGATCTGTCGACGGGTATGGTGCTAATCTGCTTATCAATGATGTGATCTGCAAAGTACGCACCGTCTTTATTGGCGTAGCAGTCACCTAACCAAATGTGATTATAAAGCGCTTCGTTCTTCTCTTTGAGGTGTAAGCGTTCAGCCTCCAGGGTTTCAGGAAACCATGGATTTTGGTCGTAATTGACCTTCACCACGAATGCACCTGGCGGTGGCTCTACAACAAACCGCTGATAGGTGGCGTCCATCTCGTCTAATGGGTTGAAGGATACCCATATTTCGGAGTGATCCTTTCTTATGGTCGGTATAAGCGTGTCCCAACTGGAGTTGGTCACGCTCTCGGCTTCCTCAATCCATACCCTGTCGATGCCTTCCATCGACTTAACTTTAGATATGTTGGACCGTAAGCCCTCAAACAAGAACCTCGAACCGTTCTTGCCTAGTATCTGTGTCTTCTGCACTTCAAAGTGGCTCAACAAGCCCAGTCGGTCGATGGTATCAACCAAGAGCTGATGCACTGAGTCGGTGATACTCTTCTGTATCTCACGAGCGCAAAGGATGCGCAGTGGCTCCTTATATGCAGCAAGCACCAATAACATGGCTATGCTGTAGCTCTTTCCCGAACCACGGCCACCATAAATGATTTTATAGCGATTTGGTTTAAGCAAAGGCTCAAATGGTTTAGCTAATGTTAAGTCTAAGCTATTGTTTTTGTTAGCTTTAACCATTGAGACGCTTTGCCGTTTTACTGTCAATTATTGCAATGTTTATCAAGCTTGGCGGGTTAATAGTATCGGCAGATATTATTTGCTTATCAAATCCATGCAACTTAGCCATGCCCATGACGGCGGCAACTGCTGCGCTTGGGTTCTTTACAGAGTAAGCCAATGCCCGATCTTCTCTGAGGTCTGCGGTTAGGCTCTCAATTGTTACAGCGTGAACCTTTGCTTGTTCCGCTTGTAGTTCTGCGACCCTACCCAATACCACTCCGTTATTAAACACCCGTTGAACCTTGGTGCTAATCGCTTTGTCTGTCATGTTGGTGGAATAGCCGGCCTTTCTGTATGCCTCGGTCTTGTTCCCAGTCGCAACAAATACTTGTGCGGCTGTCTCCCATTGGTGGTTCTTTAATTGTCCCATGTTGCTAGTGGCGGCTGTTAAAGCGGCCCTCCTAAAACGACAAAACCCGCCGGAGCGGGTTAAGTGGTTAGTTTGGTATTTGACCGGATTAAAACACGGTTAAAGACCAATAGCCCTGCCACTTTGGCAGTTTATTAACTATATGATCTATTTAGTTGTACAGCGTAGAGCCACTACGGTATAATAAATC
>Ga0209482_1001704_pt1 | contig 14568 bp, 14 predicted proteins | sample CoawatmetaG10DNA_FD_187512 | JGI IMG/M metagenome (GOLD analysis project Ga0209482, IMG submission 187512) | Marine microbial communities from the West Antarctic Peninsula - Coastal water metaG104-DNA (SPAdes) (version 2) | ecosystem: Environmental > Aquatic > Marine > Coastal ...
ATTTATAACAACAAGGGTAAATTTAATCATAAATTATTACTCATTTTTCTTTCTTATTTACCACCAAAACTTATACTTTTTCTTGTTACCCAATAGAGGATCTGCCGAAGACCAACCATGATGATTTGGTTCAAATAACTTTGCCAAGGTATAAAATATTTTATAAACAAAAAAAGATTTATACTTGTTTTTTACTATTTGATTATCATTCTTTTTAAGAAAGTCGGAAAAATGCTTATTTGACTCAATATCTAGATACTTCATCCCCACTTCGGATTCTAGTAATGCTTCAATATAATCATAATAGCCATATGCTGATAATGTGAGCATTAACATATATAATTTCTGACTTGCTTTTTCTAGAGTAAATTCTGACAACCAGTCATCAATATCAGTCAAAGGCCTTATAAAAAGCGCATCAGCAAAAATAACTCGACCTTTAGTTGATGTGCTCATATTTTTTTTTGTCTTATACTTCCAATAATATTTTTTAATGTCCCAAAGCTCTAGGCCTAAATTTGTTCTAATGTATTTTTCAACATCTCCAAACAGCGGCTGATTTTTATACATTTCAAGAAACTCAACCTCGACTTCAATTCCTATTAAGTTGTCTTTTAAAAATTCAACCCCACCTTGAATAACTGGCAGCTCGCCTCCTTGGATATCAACTTTCATAAAATCTACATCATTAATAACTCCATTAGCAGCAAGTTCGTCTATGGTTTTACCTTCTAATTTAACCCGCTTCTCATTTAAGAACCTATCAGATTCTGGAAAATTATCAAGCTCTTTAAAATTGGATTTATAGATGGAAGAGGTACCTGCTGATTTATTTATATTTAGAGTTAGCTCACCTGATTTATCCCAGAGAGCATAAGGTAAAATAATCTCTGACTCATTATCTTTTAGCCTACTCAGTCTTTTCGCTTCATCTTTATCTGGTTCAACTAGGATAGGGGTAATTACACTTTTGTCAAAATCAGAAAACGGCTCACACAATCCACCTCGTGCGCCAACATCTAAAACTATCATCTTTCTTGGCATATTTTTCATAATTACATTATTAATCATATATTGTCATTTCCAATGAATATTAAAATATTGAAATCTTTTTAAAAATATCCTTTCCATTTTTACTATCATCAATAATCCATTTCTCTTGATATCCCACTTTACTCCATGATATGTTTTTTGAAGTATACAATGTTAGCCAATCTGAAAATTCTACCGCTCTATTTGATTTTGAAGCGTAACTTCTATAAAACCTTTTTTCATATGCCCAGTCAGTCTTGTGCCAAAATAAATCAATAGAGTCTGCATCAATCACAATAAAATGGTTTTTCAAGCATTCCCACCAATGCTCAAGTGTCCATTCAAGTTTAACACCCATATTTATCAAATACCTAGCACATAAAAAGGTTTCGGCAACCACGGGCGTTCCATTAATTATTGCTGGATATTTTCCAAACCCATAACTTTCTAACTCCTCTTCAAAATTACGTGGCTCAAAATAAAGCTCCAAATCTTTTGTATAGCCAAATAACAAAATATCTGTAATCCCATAAACCTTGTATTTACATGTGTTAACACTTGTAGCGACAATCCTGCCCATTGAATTAGAGTTTTTATTCAATGGGAAACTATTTAAGATACTCACCAAGTATGCTGCTATATTATTGTGATACATCCTGCAATCTGGCCTGGTTTTTATACAATATTTAATGCCATTATTACTAGCATACTCAATACCCTTGTGTGCAGATACCATTTGAAGGTTTATATTGCCATAACCTATGTCACTTGGAGGATCACTCAACAACACAACCACATCTAAATTATTAATCGAATCAAGAATAATTTTTTTTTCTGTACTCCAAGTAGATACAATAATTGTTACGCCAGGAAACGTTTTTTTATATAACTTAATGGATTCAACAAGAAAATTACAGTATTTACCTATTTGACCTTGAATTACTATAGAAAAACTATCATTTAACTCTGTTGTATTTGAACAAATACTGGTTACTTTTTTAGGCCTAAGATGGAAGGTAAGGTAATTATCTTTTATAAAACTAAAGACAAAGCCTGGCTCTCTGGGAGTTATAGATGACCCCTTTACTTTTCTATCCAAACTAACATGAATATATTCTGAAAATATTATATATATAATATTTCTAAAGTACTGAAGTATTCTAAGTATCAAATTGTGTAGGAATGGCACGTTTTTTAATAAAAAAAACTTAACTTTTTTTTTCATTTAAAATTATTTATATTTAGTTAATGTTTCTAAGTATTCTTTCGGTGTACCAAAAAACTCCAACTCCGAAATATCTACCATTTCATAATACACACTTTGCCCCTCTTTTATTAGTTCATTATACAATGGTGCAATATAATACTCACCGTTTACTGTTTTTTTGCTTACTTTTGCCTTTTTCAAGGCGGCACTAAATATCGTTTTATTTTTAAAATAATACAAACCATCACTACAAAGGTTTGAAACTCTATTTTTTTCAGTGGTTTTTAAAACTTTATTTCCATCGCCAGGAAGGATGAACGACCAACCATCGCCATCACCTATAAAAACTTCTAAATAACCATCACAATTATCTATAAATTCAGGTTTGGTAAAATTATTACGAAACGTGTCTATATTAAATATATATATTGGCTCATTCAGCTCCAAAAAATCCAAGGCTAAATTAACCGATTCTGCCTGGCCATTGGTTTCGTAATCTAAAACTTTTACCTTATATGAGTTAATTGAGCTTTTTCTAACCTCATCTTTAACAAATGCATCTGAATCATAATCACTTCTAACAAGAAAAATAAATAAATCAGTTTCAAAATATTTTTCAAATGACGAAATTGCATGAAAAAATGTTGATTGGCCTGATAATTGCAATTGATATTTTGGGATGCTATAGCCTTCGTTAAAGAAACGACTACTCTTTCCTAGCATTGGAATTATAAAAGCCATAATCTACTTTGCTATATATATGCTATAAAGTCTAAGAATGTTAGCAATAAATGCTCTTTGTCGTTTTGGACTATCGGCATGCAATGGTAACATTGCAAAAAACAATAGGATAGTTTCTGGCATTAGACTTAGAGGTGATAATTTTGCTAGCTTCATGTCTTTCATATAAATTTCTTGAATTTGATACACCCTATCATCAATCAATATCTCAAATTCAAATTCAAAATTCACTGCTTCATTTAAACTATACGCTCCTGCGACAATGTAATCGTATAACCCGATTACAGAATGGTTGAGTTTCGAATAATCATATCGCAAATCACCTAAACAGCTAAAATTATCATTTATATCAAGACCTCTAGGGTCAACTACCTTTATCCTATCTGAACGAGTATCGTACAAGATATTGCTAAAACAAAGATCACCATGCAGTATGCCAAGAATACAAGGATCACCCTTAACTTTCAAAATACACTCCTCCATTATAGAGTTTAGCGATGGAAGTTTTACACCATTAAGGCTTGTTTTTAAATCAAAATCACTATCAGATTTCTCAATATACTCCAAAACTCGTTTTTTTGTTTTTTCAACAACTAATAGTTTGTAATTTTCTGCCAAATGCTCATCGTCATTGATAATATTAGTTCCTTCAACCTGAGCACATGTGGATAAAAATAAACGTATATGTTTAAATATTTTTGACCAAAAAAAAGGTGGATTTAGGGCGTGAACATATACTTCATTAAGTGGGATACAACTCAGATACTCTAACTTATAAAAAGCTTGGCTAGAATTTAAATAACCAGAGCCAAGTTGTTGTGGAGTATAGAATTTTATACTATCTGGTATGTCAGTGAACCAAGCGCTTTCTGCTAAAATTTTTTTTTCATTAAAACTAGATTTTATAACTATACCATTTTCAATTCTAAGTGAATTAAACTCTCGTTGTGTTGTAATCATTGATCTTGACTTAAAATAATTGTTTATATGTCCAAAATCCATCCAATTAGAGACTTCTTTATAGTTCATTTTATTCTGATTACTATATTCTTTAACCGCATCAACGAAAGAATGTTTATTTTTTATTAGTACTTTTACTAAAGACCTGATATCGTTAAAAGAAAAAAAACCACTCCAAACCATTTCTTCTGTTAACCCTTTATTTTCTACCTCCCAATTATAATCATCATTAGTCTTTGCTATGGCTAATACATTATCATCCAGCGGCAGATCACCTATCAAGGTATCCCCATGTAATACTCTAATAGCATTATCATACTCACCAATACTATTTAAAACATACAGAAGAGAATTAGCCAGGTTTATATTTTCAGGGACTCTTATAATATTAATACCTAGAGAATCTATTTCAAGTTGATCTTTTTTAGGTATTTGATAACACTCAGGTAATGATAGATATACCTTATCCTTTGGCAATCTTTGCTTTAATGTTTCTACTTGATGCTCAAATAACCTTTTATTGGCAACCGGCAGCATTGCTGGTGGAAGCTTACCAACTTCTGCACAAAATTCAGTATCGACATAGGCAGCCGAGGTAATAACAATCATTTAACTGGATTTATTAAATTTTTAATTGCATCGTAATCCATATTGACAAATTCTTCAGGCCTAATAGCCTTATCATCAATATAAAACCCTTCAAAGCCACACCATGGCTTTCCAACATAAATTTCATCGTAAGGAACATTATATTTATCCAGCCATCTTATAATTATAGGCAAGGTATTTGCATTAATTTTTCCTAAATTTCCATCATAGGTTCTTATATTTCTGCTTGTACTTATTATAATTTCAAAACCATTTTTCTTATATATTTTTAATCGATCAATAACTTTAACATTAGGATTTGCATTAGCATAATCCCCTTTCTTTGCATAGCATATTGTTCCATCTAAATCAAATATTAATCTTTTCATATTAATGTATTGTTTGTATTGCCCATTGTTGCAGCTCTTTTTTTCCAGAAATTAAAAGAATTCCGTGTGCAGCTCTATCATCTTTTTGTAATTTACCAGTAGGGTCATAATAAATTGAAATTTTTCCAGCCTCTCTTCCAATAAGAGCTGTTGAGGTAAAAGGGAATGAAATAACTGCTTTACATTCATCAATTAAGCGTATGGCTGATATGCCTGGATTTATTATATCTAAGCATTCACCTTTTAACTCATTTATGAGTTTACTATACTTTTCATGAACTCTACTATCTTCAAGCCTTCTTTTTTGCTTTAAAGCAAGGTGATTTTTTTGATTAAAAACATCAAATATATCATCAATAAATTGACAGATAACCTCGGGTATAATATATTCTTCAATCATCCCCAACTCCTTGTAAACTCTTGAATTAGTTGGCTGAACATCAAAAATAGCAATACTATCATCCGGTAAATTTTGTAAAAATTCATCGCTATCAGCACCCCAAATATGGCCAACAATTTTTATATTTGAAACATACTTAATCTCTCTTTTGATAAAATTTTCTTGGTACTCATCCCAAACTAAGTAGTTGGGCCAGGAGCATAAATCCCAATTATTTATCATTAACTGGTACCCACTTTTCAATTTAAATGTCTCTATACTTGTGGAATAAAAGTAGAACTGAATATTACACCCTCTAGACTCTGCAACATAACTCCATAAAGGCCTATAAATCCACTCTGAATTATTGAATATGCACTCAGCTGGCAACATATCCTTGTCAACATATTTTAACTCTAGTGCCTTTATCAGCTCACCAAGCAAGAGAGCATATTGCCATTGACCACATAATAACTTTGCAAAAGAATATACAAGCAATAAAAAACCATTAACTATAAACTTTATAAAATGGTACGGATTGTTTATAACAGGAATTTCATCTTTAGAGTAATAGATATCAACACCATTGTGGACAAAACTATTAGGCACAAGCACATCATGAACTACAGCCTCAATATCATGACCTTTTCTATGTCTTAAAAACCATGAAACTGTATTAAATGTTACTTTATTTTCTACAGGCAAATTATGATTAGATAAACCAAAAAATCTTATATATTTTTTTTTTGGTGCTACTGTCTTAATGTAATTAATTTTTTTTTTAATACTTCTAAAGTATATAGCCACCCCTACAAGGTATCTCTTAATAATAGATAATATCCATAACACAGAAGACATTATTCTATTAACTGCAATATTATTATTAACAATATTTCTTTGGCTTGATAATGGCAACGGAAACGATATGCCATTTCCAGTGCCATAAGAATACAGAACGGCCTTATTAAAACTTGTTGCAGATATGATTTTATAAATATAATATTGCTTCAAAGCAATAGATGGAATTTTGATCTCACCTACTATCTTAGTAAACATAGTATCAGAAAACTCTTTATCAAAATCTACTGTTAAATCACTTTTTAAACGTGCTGTTAGTTGAAGATTGTCCTCATTTTTTAGCTGTTGATACCCCTTACTGATCATTCTTAGTTTGAAATTTCGCTTTTTATCAATCAATTTGGTTATTACTGGAATGGATACAAAGTTAAACATGATTAATAACCCCATGCATTAAGTATTCAGCATACTTCCAGTCATCTATATCATCAATATCAATTGACTTATATTTATCAATAATGCATCCTATATATGAATTATTAATTCCAGCACCATTGGAATTAATAATATATTGACTTGAAAAAAAAGCAAAAGAACCCGTGTCAAAATAATGCTCATTAAAGTCTTGCGAGCGCTTTTCAAGCAATGCCTTCTGAATAGGCTTTAATAATCCACTGTCTTTTCTACTAAAGGCCCACTCAATAGGTGCAGGGTAAGCCGATACTGCAAGCACCGGACTATTATAATTACCTTTTTTTAATAAATTTGAAGCATTTACTAAGTCACCTGTTTCAATAAATGGCGCACACGGCATTATTGTGGCAACTTCATCAAAATCAATGTTTCTATCTTTAAATTGTTCAAGTACCCACTTTAGTACTGGCATAATCGGAGTGTGGTCATCAGATAACTTTTGGTCCCTCATAAAATCTACTGAAAAACCAAGATTTTTTACAACAGTTGCTATCTCACTACTATCAGTAGAAACATGTATAACATCAAATAAATTAGATTCTTCTGCAGCATCTAATACGTATGCAATAATGGGTTTTCCACAAAGATTTTTAATATTTTTTTTTGGTATTCTTTTAGAGCCACCTCTTGCAGGAATAATTGCGATTCTTTTCATAATACTGTCAAATTAATTTACTTTATATAGTTTCACTATGAGTATCATGATTAGTTTTCTAAAGGTTTTGTTGCGTAAGAAATTAAAAAATCAAGATCCATTTTCATTAACTTTTCCGTAACTCTTCCGGTTTCAACATTAGTAAATATTTTAGAGAGATAATAGTCTAGATATCGTTCGTTATCAAAAAAGAAAAACTGTTCTCCAGTTCTAAATCCAAAATCTTGAATTAAATTTTCATGACCCCCTAATGGTTTCGATAAATTATATATGTCATGCTTAGGGCCAACTGTAGAAATATAAAGCCCACCACCCGGTTTTAAAACTCTTTGAAACTCATTTAGCGCCAACATCATATCTTCTTCATTTTTCTCATAATGCAATGTATTAATAGATGTAATCAAATCAAAAGAATTATCAGGAAATGGGATATTCCTATTACTTCCTTCCCTAAAATCTATATCTTCATAACCCCTATGCTTCATAATTTTTTTTGCATTATTTGTAATATCAAGATGGATATCTATTCCGTGAACGTTACATCCAATATCAGCAAATGGCATGATATTACTTCCCATTGCACAGCCAACATCTAATACATCCATATTACTACTTAAAATTGGTCTATTTCTTAGGTAACCCCCAAAAATAACTTTCAACATAGCTTCGTTAGGATACTTTGGATACTCTTCAGCCTTTAACCCTCTTAAAAATTCATTATTCCACTCTGTTTTTTGCATTTTATTCCTTATGATTTTGGTAATTGAATATAGCTGCCCCTATTCTTTTTAAAGCATGAGCACCATTTTTTGCTGCCTCTTCTACAATTTTTAGTGCTTTATCAAGTGATTGGTTATGATTCCCAGACATTTCAGCAACGATCATTGGCTTTAAACCTTTGCCAATGTGCATTCTGTTAATCTCTATATTATTTATCATTATTTATCTCACCGAAAATAGTGGCTTTAGAGGCGCACAATCAAGCTTATCCTGCAATATACCTCTCTCAATATAGTCTTTCATTATAAAAAAAACTTCTTCATATGCATATAATAACTTATCTATATCACTTTTAGTATGCGCATAACTAATGGTTTGGGCGCCAATTGTGAAAATTCCACGTTTAAACATCTCTTGCATAAAAAAAGTTTTTAACTCCCAAGAGGTCGAATTATCTTGATCCTTAAATATTAGAAAGGACCATGAAGGATGTCCAGTGCAGTTAATAAAAGATTTCACATTTAGCTTATTAATTAACTGGCCTAGTTCTTTATGAAGATACACCCCTAATTTGTTTATATGTTCTAACACTTTTTCTTTCTTAATTTTTTCTAAAACAGCTTTTGCAGCAGCCAGAGATAGCGTTTCTCCACCAAAAGTCCCCGAGAAAAAAATATCCTTCATAACCTCCATGTACTTTTCTCTGCCAACAACTGCTGATAATGGATAGCCATTTGCCAGGCCCTTGCCAAAAGTTGCAAGGTCAGGGATTACACCAAATAATTCCTGTCCACCACCATATGAAACACGAAAGCCTGTAACTGTTTCATCAAAAATTAATAAAGCACCAGAATTGTGAGTCAACTCTTTAACTTTTTCTAGAAAATTATCTTTTGGATATTCGCCGCTCATTGGCTCCATAATAATTGCAGCAAACTCCCCAGGATGCTCTTCAAGAATATTTCTTAATGAGCTAATATTATTATATTTAAAAGCATGGGTTAAATTCTTCACGCACTTGGGAACTCCTAAATTTTTAGTTGTTGAACCTATATACCAATCTTGCCAACCATGGTAACCACATACAGCAACTCTTTCTTTTCCGGTAAACGCACGTGCAACACGAATAGCGCCAGAAGTAGCATCTGTTCCATTCTTAGCAAATCTAACTTGCTCTGCACAAGGTATAGCATCAATCAGAATTTTAGCAACATCTACCTCTAAAGTATGAGGCAGAGAAAATGTTACTCCACATTCAATCTGTTTTTTAACTGCCAAATCAACATCAGGATCACAGTAACCAAGTGTTACACTTGCTAATGCATTAGAAAAATCCAAATATTTATTATTATCAATATCCCAAAAATAAGCCCCTTTAGCTTTCTCAACAAAATATGGGGATACACCAAATGGAAGCTGAGTTATGCTTTTACTAAAGGTTTGAGAGCCTAATGGTATAACTTTCAAGGCTGTATCTAGAAGTTCTTCTGATTTTCTATATCTATTTTTATTCATTATTTATATATCCCAAAGTGATGGATTAATAAGCATTTCATCTGTAGAGTTTAAAAATTTAGGGATATCTAAAATTTGACTTTTACTTGCTGAAAATACTTCGCACAACTGTATTTTACTATCAATACCAATAACAATTTTATCAATCAAATTTTCCGACAGTGCAAAATTTAGAGCAGCTTCAAGGCCACTTATTTTATTAGTTTTAAGCCATAAATCCCATTTTTTAAATAAAGTATTCCAATTATTAAAATACTTTGGTCTTTTAGCGGCAGACATTAACAACAAGCCTTGCAAAAAAATACTTCTTGCATGTGTTTCTATTTTTTTATTTTTTAATGCTTTAAGCTGACCACCATCAACAAGTCGCGTATCAAGTAAATTAAACGGTACTTGAATTAGATCAAAATCAAAATTATCTAACAAAAAGTCAACTTGATCTGGCGTATAGGTCGAAAAACCAATTTTACTTATTAGCTGATTTTGCTTTAATTTATTAATCTCTTTATATAAAGCATCAAATTTTTTATCTTTGATGTCGTCGATATTATGAATCAGCAGACTATCTACACTTGTTATTTTTAAATCTTTTAAAGACTTATGGAATGATTGTAAGACATTATTAATACCAAATTTTAAGGGTGAAGTTTTTGTAACTATTTTGAAACCATTAACACCTATGTTGCCTAGAACCTTTTCACTATTTCCATAGCCAGATGCAGTATCCAAAGTGTCAATATTATTATTTTTTGCAAAAGTTAAAATATTTCTAACTTCATCTATGGGCACCTGCCCAGTGTTATTAGTTACACCATAATCTAAACCAAATTGAACTGTTCCTAGTGCTAATTTCATCCTAAATTTAATACCATCTTAAATCCACTATTAGTTTTCTTAACAACTTTAAATTGTATTTTTTTATAGGCAGAAATTGCAGGTATATTATTTTTATCAACACCCAGTTCAATATTTTTAATTCCATAGTTTTCTTGCAAATACTCGCTACTCGCTTTAATCACTTCTGGCGCAACACCTTTTCCTATCCACTCTTTATCTCCGATTAAAATTCCCATTGTAGCCGACTCATCTTTAAAATTAATGGGCTCATACTTTATATTACCAATATGTAGGCCAGAGTAACTAAAAATCGCTAAAAATAAAATATCTTTTCTATTTTCCCTGTCTCTTACATATTGCATTAAATCGTTAATATTTGGTTTTTTTTGAGCAAAAAGAATATACTGATTAACCTCTTGTGATTCCTTAAACCATGATAAATACCTCTCTGTCACATCTTTTGTCGATAAAGGTTTTAACTGGAATCTCCTTGTATTTATAATCATCTATATGTTCAGTAATTCTTTTATTGAAGAAATAACCAGTTTTTGATCGGCATTACTCAATCCATAATACAAAGGAATAGATAGTGTGTTTTTATAGTATTGGCTAGTTGAAGGATATTGTTCGATTCTATAACCTATATTTTGATAATATGGTTGATTAACAACAGGGATATAATGAACTTGTGAACCCACACCTTGTTCTGCTAACTTTTGCATAAACCGATGCCTACTTATGCCAATCTTATCAAAATCAATGCTAACGACATAGATATGATGGGAGCTATTGTCTCTACCATGAATCTGTAATGGGGTAATATTTGCAAGATCTGAAAAAGCCTGATCATAAATTTTAGCTATTGACTTTCTAGTGTCTAAAAATAAATCAATCTTATCCATTTGTGATATAGCTAATGCGCATTGAATATCAGTAATACGGTAATTGAATCCAAGATACTGCATCTCATAATACCAACGCTTTAACTCACCATCTTCAAGTGCGTCTTCTTTATTGATTAACAAATTATCTACCTTACTAATGCCTGGAAACTCAAAGTTGCCCTTGGTAATTCCATGACTTCTAATTAGAGTAAGTTTATGGTAAAGCAGCTTATCATTAGTTGTAACCATGCCCCCTTCACCTGCAGCAATACCCTTTACAGGGTGAAATGATAGAGTAGTCATATCTGAATATTGACAATTTCCTACCTTGGATCCATCACTATATATTGCGCCTAATGCATGCGAAGCATCCTCAACAATTGCCAGATTGTATTTATCTGCTAATAGCTTGATTCTCTCCATGTCACATGGTAATCCAGCAAAATGAACAGGGAAAATGGCTTTGATGCTACTCGAATCAAGTATTGCCTGCTCAATTTGAGCAATATCAATATTAAGTGTTCGAGCATCCATATCAACAAATAATGGCATGGCATCTACATACAAAATAGAATTACTTGTTGCAACAAAGGTGTTTGGGCTTGTAATTACCTCATCACCCTCTCCAATCTCCAATGCCATACAGGCTAAATGCAATGCTGCAGTCCCATTTGCCACAGCAACCGCATATTTTGCGCCTACATAATTAGCAATTTTATTTTCAAATTCTGAAACCTTAGGGCCCTGTGTTAGCATGCCATGTCGAAGCACATCAACAACAGACTGAATATCGTCTTCATCAATATAATGCTTTCCATAAGGAATAACCTCTAACACTACTTGATTAATAGCGCTTCTATCTTCTTGCTCTTTCAGAGTTTGCAACTGTTCATTAAGACTCGCAATTTCGCAATTATGTGTTTGGCGAAGTTTCACATTAGACAAACTCATATCTTTAGGTCTTTTTGTTAAATTTGGCTTGTCACTGATACTAATTTTGTTTATTAAACCACTATCTAAATTAAAGCATTCAGCAAGTTTGATACCAAACTCATATTTAGATATACGCTCACCCCCAGCCACATTAAAAATACCACAAAAATTTAAACTAATTAACCGGTGTACTACTTTAGATAATTCACTGGCCAATATTGGAGTAAAGAACACATCAGAAAATAAATCAATTTGCTTGTTTTTTCGTAATTTATTGAGAATAAAGTCACTAAAGGATTGTCGATAAGTTACGCCCCAGCCAAAAAAATTTGTACGAATAGCGAGTGCATTTTTACAATTTTTTAAAACCTCTTGCTCCCCTAGAAACTTTGTTTTAGCATAGATATTAGTAGGTTTAGTAAAGTCATCTTCACTGACGAATTTTTGATCACCTGCGGACAGATGATCTGTTGAAATATGAACTAATTTAACACCTTGTTCACTACAAGCAATCGCTATATTTTTTGCTAAATCTACATTTACTTCTTGTGCTAAACCAGGATTTGCCTCACATGCCTCTACATTAGTTAGTCCAGCAGTATGAATTACAATATCTGGTTGAAATTTTTCTAGCACAAGTAAACATTCATCTAGCGAGTTCAGATTTTCAACGCTTGTATTAACTCCTGATAAGGAGATTTTCTTATGATGTAATAATAATGTTACATCATAATTATTGCTTATAGATTGCGCCCAATTAACTGCTAATAAACCAGATCCACCTGTAATTAGTACTTTTTTTTTCATATATTAAATCTTGCCAATTTTGGAGCTATTAGTATCAATCCATTGTCTCAGGTCTTCAACGCTCATCCAATCTGTATTGTTATCAGATGTATAAGTAAAGCCATCATTAACCTTAATTCCATCTTTATTGCGCTTTGGATCAGAAGACCAGTTATATATAGCAGGAAGGATCTTATAATGATCCTCATACTCATAAGTGTGTGGCGCATCTTCTATACCAATCATCTGCTCGTGAACCTTCTCACCCGGCCTGATGCCAATAATTTTTTGCTTTGCCGTCTCTGAAACAGCTGAAGCAATATCAGGGATCGTCATTGAAGGGATTTTCTTAACATAGATTTCCCCACCCTGCATATCATCAAAGGAATGCCATACTAACTCTACAGCCTCTTCAAGACTGATCATAAATCTGGTCATATTTGAATCAGTAATGGGCAGCTCTCCAGTTTCTTTTAGCTTAATAAAGAATGGAATAACTGAACCTCGAGAGCCCATAACATTTCCATAACGGACCACAGAAAACTTCGTATTGTGATCACCAGCATAAGCGTTACCAGCAACAAATAACTTATCAGAAGCAAGTTTGGTCGCCCCATACAGATTGATTGGGTTACTTGCTTTGTCAGTTGATAGCGCAACAACACCCTTAACGTTTCGATCAATACAAGCATCAATTAGATTGGTTGCACCATTAATATTAGTTTTGACACATTCAAATGGATTGTATTCAGCCGTAGGGACAATTTTAGTAGCCGCAGCATGAACTACATAATCAATGCCATTAAGTGAACGCGACAAATGTGCTTGATCACGTACGTCACCAATGACAAATTTAACTCTAGGGTCATTTTCAAATTTTTGTGCCATTTCCCATTGCTTCATCTCATCTCTAGAATAAACAACAATCTGCTTTGGATTGTATTTTTTTAATGTCATTGGAATAAAAGCATTTCCAAAAGAACCTGTACCGCCTGTAATGAGTATTGATTTTTTTTCTAACATAAGATTACCCTTGTTATTATTGTACTTTTAAAATTGCATCTATTATTGACTTAGCTATCATAATTGAATTACTTTTTTTGTTCTCATTTATAACATCAGAAGGGTTTAATGCCGCTTTATAACTCACCTCTTCTCTCATCCAATGAAAATACGCATTCAATCTCTTTTGATTGACCGCCACCTTGCCATGAAAAACTTCCAATAAGTAACTTTTCAGTTCACCTACAGAATTTACCCTAAATGCCTCTGGACAATTTGAATACCATGGGTATCCAAAAACACAAACTGGTGTTCCACTTAGCAGCGCTTCCCAGCCAGAGGTACCAGTAATGGTAGCAACACACATTGAGGATTCAATTAACTTCTTTGAATCGAACTCTAGATCAACCAAATGCACATTATCATTTTCAATTAATTTTTCATAAAATTCAGTATCACGAACTAATAAAGCATTAGTTTCGGATTTAGTGAACTGCCTAGGATGTTCTTTAATGTAAATTTTACAATTGTTTGGGATTGTAGCTACAAGAAAATCCAACACTGACTGATGATTCCAAAAGAATCTTCCCATAGGTAAAGTTGTCCTTTCTGGCTGAAGATGTAATGGAAAATAAATATATTTACACTTTAGATCTGGTGCAATAGAT
>Ga0209482_1001706_pt1 | contig 14542 bp, 18 predicted proteins | sample CoawatmetaG10DNA_FD_187512 | JGI IMG/M metagenome (GOLD analysis project Ga0209482, IMG submission 187512) | Marine microbial communities from the West Antarctic Peninsula - Coastal water metaG104-DNA (SPAdes) (version 2) | ecosystem: Environmental > Aquatic > Marine > Coastal ...
ACCAAGGCACAAATAAGTTTTTGATAAAACTTTTCTCAAAAGTTTATTATAGAAAAATTTTCACCAAGATTTCTATATATATTTTTTTACTATTATCTATAATTTATTTTTTATTTTATAGATAATTTATTTACTTTTATTTACTTTTATTTACTTTTATAAAAAGTAATACAAAAAACTTCGTTAGTTTGATAGAACTTTTCAAAGTTCATTTTTAGATAATTATTTTTTTTAATGTGTAATATATATATATGAGTTTTACGAATGATAAAGACAGCGACAATTACGCAACCGATAAACATGGTTGGGAAATAATAACGCCATATATTCCGAAAGATAAAATTATATGGTCGCCCTTTTATTGTGATGGAAAGCAAAAAGAATATTTTGAAGAATTTGGTTATGATATTATACACGAAGACAAAGATTTTTTTTCATATATACCCAAGTATGATATTTTAATAGACAACCCCCCATTTTCCAAAATGAAAGATATTTGTATTAAATTAAAAGAAATTGATAAACCTTTTATATTAGTTGCATTTTCAAAAGTAATATTGATGAAATGGTTTCAAAAACTTTTTAAGGATCATTTACAAGTTATTATCCCATTTAAACGCCCTACATTTACGCATTTGACTAATCCCAAAAAAGGATATACTCCACCTTTCGGAGTTCAATACTATTGTTATAAAATGAACCTTGATAAAGATTTAATTTTTATTGAATAAAATTATGTTGAATAGTTCCCTTATGATTTTTAATTTTAGTAAAAGTTCTCATATCGCAATTAATACATCTATAATCTATTTCAATATCGTAGATTATATTTGTAGTAATATTATTATTTTCAAACATCACATTCACGCCACCCAAACAATCATCATGTTTTATTAATCTTATCTCGTCTTGCACGAGCATACCACAATCGCAATCACTACATTTTAAACAATTCATATATATATATATGTAATATAATTATTTTCCATTTCTACTAAATATATAAAGATTGAAATATGGAAGGATTGTAAAACTATTGTTTTATTTAATTCTACCATTTACCATTAAAACGATGGACTTTAGGATTATGGAAGAATTACCATTTTACCATAATTTAAAAATTAAAATATAGTAGATATATATATAATGAGCGACGATGAGAGTTCTTCCTCGCAGAGTGAAACCGAACCGGAAATTGTTGATAATGAGAGCGAGAGTGAGGCGGAAGAAATTATAGAGGAAGTTAAAAAGGTTAAGAAAGAAAAGAAAGCAAAAGTTTCCATAAAGAAGAAAGTAGAAGTAATGGAAGAAAGCGATGACGATACTGAAGATGAGGTAGTTGTTATAAAACCAAAAAAAAAGAAACCCGAAAAAGTTGAAGCACCTAAACCAAAGCGGGAGCGTACGCAAGCTCAAAAAGACGCTTGGGCGAAATGTATAGCGAAGCGTAAAGCGAATAGTGAAAATAGAAAAGCAACAGCAAAGGAAGAGAAGAAGAAAAAGAAAGAGCAGAACGAGAAGAAAATAGTAAAGAAGGCGATTAGCATTAAAAAGAAAAAGGCGATCAGAGAAGCACTCATAGAGGAGATTTCAGATGAGAGCGAAGATAGTGATATTGATATTATGGCTGTAAAAAAAATGTTAAAGAAGAAACAGCAAAAACGAATGATGAAAAAGAAGGCAAAGAAACCGGTTCAAGAAGAGGAGAGCGAGAGCGAAGACGACGCACCGCCTCCCCCAAGAAAGGCAGTTAAAACAAAAAATATTTCATCTGCACCAACTTTATCTTTTATATAAAACTTTTTATAATGTATTATATATAATGTCTGCTAATGCGAAAAGTATGAACGGGATTAACAACATAGAAATTAACGAGGTTCAGTTTCCGGACGGATCAACAATAACATCAGCAAAGAATTTAGTTCAATTAGATACGAATAATAATTTTACATCATTTAATACCTATAATACTAATTTACCTACGAGCGATGTAAACCCCGAGTTAGGTGTTATTAATAATAATACTATTTTAAATAAACATGCTGCCGATAAATTATATACGGGAACAGACCAGAATGATTATCCGACCGCATTTACACGAAACGGCACAACTGGAGTAGTAAAATTAACAACCTCAACCACAGGGACACCACTTACAGGCGATACAATAATTACAAGCATTACAGACACACAAATAAACGCAATAGGAACGAACACATCAAATATATCAACTCTAACAACAACAACTAACTCTTGTTTTGATACGGCGTCTTTTTCAACTCCTACATTAACATTAACAGATGTAGAAGGAAACGATACAAATATTAACATAGGAGGCGGAGGAGCTCCCGCTTTTGTAGGGTGTAGATATTTCCCCTCAACATCGTCGGGAGCGTTTCAATTTCCATGGATATTTTCAGTTCAAGATTACGATACAGATAATATTTATAACACAACAACAGGAATTTTTACAATTCCAACAGGCAAAGGGGGGAAATATTGTTTTTGGATACATGTTACGGGAACTAATAATGGGGCAGCGGGTAGATTTAATATACTATTATGGAAATCACCCGCACTTTTCCCCAACGGCGGCAGCCCGGCAGGGGCAAGGGTATTAGAGGCATTCCCCGTTTTACCGGGTAGTAGGGATTCTATAGGGGCTTATGTCGCCTCTGTTTTTGATTGTGTTGCTGGTGATACTTTTGCTTATGCGAATGCAACGGCGGTAGCACAATATAATGCAGGAGCTAATAATAGACTTGATACTCAATATGGATGTTATAAAGTAGATTAATCATTACTTTAAAAAAAAGTATGAAGTATATATATAATGGATAATAATGATAAGTTTAATGAAATAATGGGACAGACAAAATTATCATTTTGCGATATAAATGATTTCCCACATTATCCAACTCAAGACGCTTCGGGAATGCCGATATTTCCTGATGATTGTAGCATTACCACCGAAGAGTTTAAAACAAGATTTAATGAAAAAGAGAACGGATACTCATTAAATAAATTAAGAATAGAGAGAAATATATTATTAACCGAAAGCGATTGGACGCAGAGCAAAGATTTAACCCTTACCAACGATGAAGAATGGATTAAATACCGCAAAGAATTACGAGATTTACCGCAGACAACAACCGATTTTAATAATGTAGTTTATCCAACAAAACCGCAATAAAAATATATACTTTATATAAATGCCGATCATGTATTTATATAAATCTAAATCAAAGAATAAAAAATATACGATTGTAATGGAAGATGCAAATGGGAAACCTATGAAACACCGGTTCGGGGCAAAGGGTTACAGAGATTATACTTTAATCAACGATAAGAATAGTAAATATTACCTCCCAAATAAAGAAGATAGAGAGAAAGTAAAACGAGCATACAAATCACGCCATAGCGGAGATAAGGGATTAAATAATTTACACAGCCCCGCAGAGTTAAGCATGGTGTTACTTTGGAATAAACCGACCTTAAAAGCATCAATAAAAGATTTTGAAAAGAAACACAAAGTAGAGATTAAAAAAATGTTTTAACGAAGTTCTTTTTGTTTTACTTTTTAATAAAAAGTATTATATATAATGCCTCCAAAGAAGAAGGTTAAAAAGTCTAAACCTCAAACGAAGAAAAGTCGCAAAGTATTACAGAAACAATCTCAAAAACAAGTAGTTAATATTAATTTTGTTAAAGCACCCAAGAAGAAGAAAAGGAAAAAGGCAAAGGCAACACAACAGCAAACCATTCCGCAATATTCAACGATGAATTTATTGAGTTCTGATACTGCGAGATTTGATACTTTATTTAATAGATTATACGATTTGCAAAATCAAAAAGGATTAGCACCCCCGCCATCATCTTCGCCGTTAATTGTATCAACCCCAATATCAACCCCAATATCAACCCAAACAGATCCTTTACCTTCCGCCGTAGAAATTATTAATCCGCCAATTGCTACACCCATCAAAGAACCATTAAAAGCGGTAGAAGAGATTTATAACCCGCCATTAATCCCGAGCGGTAATGTTGTTGGCGATGTGTTAGATATATTTAGGGGTATATTCCCGACCTCTGAACCTCCGAAAGCAAAAGTAAAAAAGCAACCTGTTCCCCCGAATGCCCCGGTTGTGTTTGACGAAGACGATGAAATACCTTTAGTTATTAATAGAGATAAACCCGTTGTTACTCTGCTTGAACCCGACGAAGAGCCTGTTGTTACTATTGTTTCTCAAAATAACGCATTATTAGACCAAATAAGAAAACCAACCTTTATTTTACAGGAAACGGGCGACCAAGCGGATTTATTGCCCCGTGATGCTGGTAATTTTGATAGAAATGTTGATTTGCAAAAACTAAAAGCATCATTAAAAACAGACATAGAAAACAGAGCGGAAAAATCTGCCTCTCAATATCCGGTTATACCTTTAATCGCTGGGGACGGACAACAGGAATTAATACCATATATTAATATGAATGAAATGTATAATGTAGGAGATGAATTAGTACCCTCATCAAATACAACGAGAGAACCCGTACCCAATTTAATAAGACAATATGACGATTTGGCTGCTGAAGATTTTGATGCTGATGATTATATGCCCGATCCCGCATATAGACCTTATGAACCGAGAGCAGATAAGGGAATTCCGAGAGGACAATATAAACCTACAAAAGATAAAATAAAGGCGGATCAATTCCGAGATGATAAACTAATAGAAGGCACATCTCTACCCGATGGGACTTTTCAAAGCGATCGAAACCTATTACAGGACATTTTTGGAAGTTGGCGAGAAACGGCAACAAATAGTCAAATGCTTTAAAAATAATATCTTTGTCTAATATATAAATGGATATTGACGAAGATACACACATAATAGAGGACGATGGATTTATTGCAATTCAAACAATCATGGACGAAATAAGTTGTCTAACTCAAGATAATCACCAATTATTTTATTTATATAAACAATTTAACCTCAAATTTTTTAACGAGGAAGAGAAAACGAGTTTAGATAATATTATTAACACACTGAAACGCAAAGAGGTTAAAGTGAATATGAAAAATGTTAATAAACTACAAGTAGCAGATTTAGGAACGACAGACCCCCTTTAACAAACTTTTAAAAAAGTTTTGATAAAACAACTTCGTTCTTTTTTGTATTACTTTTTTTTAAAAAGTATATATATAGAATGAGCGAAAATCATGTGGTACATAGTAAAATCATAACAATCAATAGTCAAAACGCACAGCGATTAAATGGAAGTAATTTATCTAATATAATTTTTAATTTCCAAGATATAATAACAGACGACACCGACACGACACACACAATCTCTCTACAATCGGTAGAGATGCCCTTTAGTATATATAATATTGATGAAAATAGAAGGGTATTATCTATAAGGATCACAAGAGCAAACGGGACAACGACAGATTATAGTTTAACATTTACGGAAGGTAATTATAACGCCAATACATTTAGGACGGAATTAGTTGGAAGGTTTTTATCAACAACCGGATTTAATTGCTTAATGACTATTTCGCCGACAACGGGAGTATTCAATTTAACCCCTGCCGATAATACACTAACAAATATTATAGTTTTTCTTAATGGTTCTACATGCAATAAAATTATCGGTTTATCGCAAGATACAACATTTCCGTTTAATCTTGGTAATCCGACAACTTTTAATTTCCCTGCTAATTTTCTTGGCGTTAAGAAACTCTCTTTGTATAGCGATGCTTTAGCAGGAAATAATATAGATAGTCTTTCTCTCGGAGAGAATACTTTAATCAATACAATATCCGTAAATGTTCCGCCTTTTGGATTAATAACATATCAGAATGCTTCACTAAACGAAAGCATTTTAAAAAATACTATGGTTAGTCGTATTGATTTGCAAATTAGAGATGAAACGGGGTTTTTAGTTGATTTCAATAATACGGATTATGAACTCACCTTTTTATTGAGGAGTTATTCAGATCGCAAGGAGAAAATAAAAGTTGCCGTATTTAGCGATTTAGTAAGAAATGAACGACGAGATGTAGCAATAGAAACAATTTTAGCAAATGAAGAAGATTTTGAAGATAAACCGATATTACAAACTTTAACAAAATTAAAAACAAAAGAACAAAACGATATATCAAAATATAGAGATGTTGAATTAGATATTTTAATGGACGAGTAAAAACACTTTATAGATAAATTTTTTATATTCTAATAGTATATAATGAGTTTAAGCGTTCCTCGTGAAGTAGATTATTCCAATCGCCCGTCTGCCCTCCCCCCTAATACGATTAATACCGATGTTGTTGTTGCCCCGAGCAACGGACAGACATTCGGCGATGATGGTTCTATTATTCAATTTACGCTCCCATCTCGGGGGTTCATGGTGCCGGGTTCTATGTATTTAAGGTATAAGTGTGCTGTCGCTGGTTCGGGTGCTCCTGCGACGATGAGGGGGTGTCCTTTTTACACGCCATTCGTTCGGTCGCAGGTTTCGGTCGGTAGTGCCGTTGTTGAATCTGTGGAGCAATATAATCAGCTCGCTAATGTTCTTATTAATACTAAAATGGATTTTGCAGAGAAGTCGGGTCTTGCTTTCCCGCTTGGTCTTATTGATTACACTACTACCCCTACCGCCTCAAATCTTAATGGTCGTACTCTTAAGGCCGCTGCAGGCGAAACTTGGGACATGGCTGGTTTTTTGGGAAATATTCTTTCAAATTCTGATCTGCTCGTTCCTCTCGGTGCGATGCCGTCGGTTCAGCTCCAATTAACTATGGACGCTCGCACTAATATGTTTACTCCGGCGACCAACGCCGTCGTTAATAGCCTTATTCTTTCCAACCTTGAGTTATGCTTTCAGTCGGTAGAATTCGGAGCTGAAGTAGACCCGCTAATTCTTTCTATGACTGATGCCGAGGGTAATATCCTTATCAAATCCCAGTCGTTCTCGTCGTCGTCGCAGGTCGTCGCCGCCCAAGCGGGACAGACAGAGATTATTTACAATCAGCGTCTTTCGTCAATTAAATCGGTTGTTGCTAATTTTAATGGTGCGGGAAATCAGAAAAACGATTGGGCGGATTCAATAGACATAACCAACGGACTCGGCGACTATCAATTTATTATCGCCTCAACACCACTGCCGCCGCGGCCTCTTTCGGTCGTTCAGAATAAAGGTGGTGTTTATCAGGAGCTTTCTAACTGCTGGAATATGGCGGGTTCGCTCTATTCGTCTAAACTTGCGATCACCCCGAAAGAGTTTAACCGGGACGATGGCGATACTACGACTTTTTCAGAACCGGGAAAATTCTACATAGCACAAAACACCGAAAAATTATCAAGTTCTGCTATGCTTACTGGTATTTCGTCACAGCTTTCGCCTATCTCCCTTCGTATCAATTTCGGAGGTACTGCCCCCGCCCAAGCTCACGCCGTCGCCCTTATCTGCTGTTATGATGCGATTATGGTTATTAATCCTCTTGCTCGTCAGGTTCAGGTTCGTCAGTAAATATATAAATTAGTTTTTTAATAATATTATAATATAGTAATGATTACTATTAAAAAACATAAGAAACCTATATTGAAACCTTGTGAGATGAGATGTGATAAACCGCTTCATAAAAAGTTAGATAAGTTTGAATTAACAAAGTTTCTCAATCAGCATACAACAAATTTATTAATCGGGAAACCTCGTAGCGGTAAGACATCGCTTCTATTTTCTCTCTTTGAAAATAAGGAGATACTCCGTAAGGTATATCATAAAATTTATATTTTTCAGCCATCGCCTTCTCGTGCAAGTATGAAAAACGACATCTTCGGAAAACTTCCCGAAGATCAATTATTTAATGAATTAAACTTTGAGAATTTAGATTTAGTCATGGACGAAATAGAAGCATCAATCGATTTAAATATTGCTATTATATTTGATGATGTTGGAGCATCTCTCAAAAATAACGATACTATGAGCCTTATGAAAAAATTAATATTTAATCGTCGCCATTTGAGAACATCGGTATTTTTTTTGGTTCAGACATATTTTAGCATTCCAAAGGATATTAGAAAGTTATTTAGCAATATATTCGTTTTTAGAGTTAATAAAAATGAACTTGCTACTATTTTTGATGAGATAGTGGAAGATAAAGAATTGATAGATCTTGCCCCTCAAATTAGTAAATTAATATATGATAAACCTTATAATTTTATGTTTCTTAATACCGATAGTCAGAGAGTTTTTAAAAACTTTGATGAAATTATAATATCATCATAAAGTATAATGCCTGGATATTTGGGAGCAGCCGCCGGATCAGTCGGAGGTAAAGCTCTTGCAAAAGAATTAGGTGCTGGTGATGTCGTTTCTGATATTGTTGGAGGTATTGGAGGTCTTGTCGGGGGTTTCTTTTCGCCCGTCGCTACTGGTGGCGGGGTTAAAAAAGATACTAAAGTTATTCTACATAAAGGAGAGTATGTTTTGCCTCGTGGTGTTAAGCCTACTATGGCTCAAAGAAAGGCGGTCGCCAAGAATAAAGCGGTCGGTTTTAGAAAGCAGCCCGCTCGTAAAGTTCCGGCGAAAAGAAAACCGAGAGTTCGCAAGACAAACGCCAAACTAATCAAAAAGAAAAAGAAAAATTGATTTTTTTATATAAACTAAATGTATAATGATCTTTAAAAAAGCTGCTCGTTTTGGTCGTAACCTTTTCAAGAAACAAGCTACAGGAGTTAATAAGATATTTAGCAAGGTTGCCGATGGTCTTGATTATATCGTTCCTGGTAAGAATTTGAAAGCGTTTATTAATTCGCCTATTGCCGATGCGATCGCTGCCGGAACTGGAACAACGAACGCCCTTAACATGGTTAGAACCGCTATACCGATTGCCGAGAGGGCGAGAGATGGAGCGAGAATAGGAGCTGAAGTAGGTGATATTTATGGTAATATTGCAAATAAGGGTCTTACGAAAGCGGTTAAACAAAATACTCTTGAGAGAGTTGCTAAACTATCAGCCGATAGTATGGCGGTAATTTAAAAAACAATTTATATAATTTTTATAAAATGATATATATATAATGAGTTTTAGTGTTGTTATTGATAGTACGGCTCATTTTAAGTTTAATAGTGTTTATGATATTGATTATGCGATTGATTGGTCGTTTCTACCCGAAGGCGAATATGATTTAACATTTTCTTTTAATCAAACAGCTATGCCTCTTGCTGCTACTAATGTTAAAGCGATTGCTCTTTTAGGACTTGGGACGCAAATGAAAACCTATACGGCAGGGTCTTTAACCGATACGAAAACATCTAATGTTATTGGATTATTAACTTTGAGTAATTTTAATAACGGATCGGTTGACAGACAGACATTCACACAGAGCAATTATAACCCGCCTATTATATTAAATAGTCGCCCGGGCAATAACATTTTCAAAGTTAGAATGATGGCGAGTAATTATCAATTCGCTTCGGTGGGTATGAGCGGTAATTATCTTTTAATATTACATTTTAATAAGAGGGATTAGCCCCCTTACGACAAAACGAAGTTCTTTTGATAAATCTTTTCTCAAAAGATTATAATGAGAAAAGAAAGCGTTGAAGATATTATAACATCTTTAAGAGCAAGAAGAGATGCGATGGGGTACGCCCATGAGAAACTAAAACAGGACAGCGATGCATATAATAAAATTATAATATTAGTATCGTTAGGAGCGGGATTGATGGAAAGTGTAAAAATGCGTCTTGGACTAAATGAGGCGGGTTGGAGTTTAGCTCCCATTATATTAAATTCATCAATCGCAGGAATTAGTGCATTAATGAAATTCCAAAACTATCCGGCAAGAATGGAGAAAATAACTCAAGCGAGTTCAGTATTAAATAATTGTCTTCAGAAGGCGAGAAATCATCAACACGACGATGAGATTAATGCCGATTTAATGAATGATTATAATGCCTCGTTGATCGCATGTGAAACGAGTATTTATCCAAGCGAGAGAAAACTATTCATGGTTCAAAGCCATAAAAATTTATTAATGATATTAAAAGCAGAAAAAAAATATTATGATGCTATAGATGATGCGAATTCAGGTAAATCAATTATAACCGAGAGCGATATTAGTAATGATGATTTAATCTCATATAATAGTTCGCCACTACAACCTAAAAAGGATTTAACAAGTATTAGCGAAATAGATGAATTGTAAAGATTTATATTATATTGATTTTAATTAAAATATATTATAAACCCAATATATAAGAATAAATGCAAAACGAAGAAAATGATATAGATGACGGGCATACTGCTTCGATTGAACCGATTGATGTTACAAAAAGTTATAATGAAATTACCAAAGGTTATATTTATAAGTGGAGAGAAAATCATCCCGATAAATATAATGAATATCATAGAAAATATTACGCTATGAAAAAAAAAGATCCCGTGTGGAGGTTAAAACATAATTTAAGATGTAAAGAATATAACCGGAAGTATAACGAGAAGAAACGAGGGGGACGACCGCCCAAACCAAGAGGCAGACCTAAATTTTGTATGAGTTTAATTGAGAAAACCCTTATGAATGAAGATGTAGATATTAGCGATATAATTGAAGAATTATAAACTTTTAAAAAAGTTTGGATAAAACAACTTCGTTCTTTTTGTATTACTTTTTTTTAAAAAGTATATATATAGAAAATGATATAAATAAAATCTATATATATATATAACATGGTTAGATCTGAAAGTATGAAAACAGCACAAAAAACTTATTACAATAATAATAAAGAGAAAATTAATGAGATAAATAAGAAGTCTAATAAAAAAAACTATGACGAGGCAAGTAAGCAAAAAAAAAGAGATTATTACCAAAAGAATAAAGAGCAAATTTTATTTAATAGGAGAGTTAAAATGGTTCGTGATAAAGAAGCGAAGCAACTGCAAGATGAGGTGAATGAAATGAAAGAAAGAATTTTAAATTTAACTGAAGACATGGACGCAGAAAGGAAAGCCTTATTTATGTATAATATTCACGAGGATTTGAAAGAAAGGGAATGTTCGGAGAGATTAGCAATATTGGAAAAAACTGGTTTAGTTTAGGAGAAATGATTTATATAATATTTAGGCATTTCATATATATATATATATGGAAAAACAACTTAAATATTATCTTTGTATATATTATATAAATGGGAGAAATAATAATATCAACTAATATTAGTATGTCGTTAATACCTGATTTGAATAAAGTTGGGAGATCAGGTAAAAAGAAAATTCGTGATTTGTTTGGTGTGAATTCAACAAAAAAATTAATCAAATTAGCGAATGAAGATGGTGTTAATTTGGGTAAGAGAAAAGAAACACAGGAGAAGAGGGCTTATAAATATTTCGGCAACATGTATAACGAGATAGAAGAAGAATTTGCAATTAAACAGAAACAGCAAAAGAAGGTATTAAAATTAAAGAAGACGAAAGAAGCAAAGCAACAAATAAAAACAAATACATTTATTATCCCATATAATAATGGTATTTCTAAAAATTTCTACAATAAATTGAAAGAACTTCATAAAGAAGGGACAAACATTAATGTTATTAAAAAGGGTGGAGATAAAGTTGCGGGGATAGATTTTAGTTTTACATTTACAGAGAATTTTACAAGAGATTATAAAAATATATTTACCAGTTATATTCAAATTAAAAGTAGTGCGAATAGATTAGATAATAGCGACCCAAGAGATAGTGGATTTAAAGTATATATTAATGTCGGTAAGGAACTCAAGGGCAAAAAAATATTACAGGCGTTCAAATTCGGAACTACTAATTGTTTATTTGCCCCTATGATTACATGGTGCGACGAGAAAGAGGAAAACGCAAAGTCAAAAATGACCGCTTACAAATATTCAGGAATGAGAAAAAAATTAATAAAAGACGAATTATTATATCGTGAGAGTGGTGTTAGTGAAGAAGATATTAATATGATCTCAAATAAGTATCAAGTTAATATTGAGGTTAATGTACCCTTTCAGAAAAACTTTATCAATTGCAAGAGCGACAAGAAAGCATTAACAACATTCAAATTTATTAATACGAGAGTAGACCATGTAGATCATAATAGAATAGTCAATTTAGAACCGGAAATTGTTTCACAATCGCAATTATTTGATATTAAAAAATCATTAATAGGTAATTATCACACATACACAAAAAATAATCGTGGGGTTAGTTCAATATCTACTCTTCATGGTACATACAAAAAGGAGAATGTATATAATGATTACATTAAAGAATTTGAAAAAAAAACAGGTATAAAAAATCATTATCTTGATGATATGAAAGATATTGATGTTAGTAAATTTGTTAGGCAAGGCGTTCATTTTAACGAAACAATAGATTTTAAAGATGTTGAGATCATAAAAAATAACGAAAAGAAATTATCACCTCTTTGTTTTGCTTTGAGTGGTAGTTGGGAAAATTATACCCATGTTGATAATCTTATTGGGGTTGTAGATAATCATATTCGCCCAAACTTATATAATCATATTGATATGGAAAAGGCTTATGCTAATTTTAAAATGTGTAAATATTATAAAGGGTTTGTTGGTAATATTACCGATTACAGAAAGACTAATAAAATTGTAGGATTAGGTTATTACAGAATTGAAAATATCAAATTTAAAAATGCAACAAAGAGATTAAAAGAATATAACGATGTTATGAAAATCTATAAGAATAATGTATATCCATCTCAAGAATTACAATTTCTTAAAGCGAATGGCGTTGAGTTTGATATTATTGAAGGCTGTTGGGGTACTACATTTGATTTTGAGTTTGACGAACACATGTTAAAATCAGAAGAAAACGATGTTAAATATTATTGTAAATATGTTGGTAGTATGTTTTATTATAGCGAATACAATAGTTTCTTTATGAATTGCGATGAAACATTAGCAGAACATATAACCTATAGTAGCGATTATGATATGGTTAGTTATAACCAGGAAGAAAAAGAAATTAAAGTATCATATAAAAAACAACATAACAATCATCTATCTCATGTCTGCGGATTTATAACGAGTTATATGCGAATGAATGTATTAGAACAACTACTTTCGATTGAACCTGACGATGTGATTAGGGTTTGCGTTGATGGAATATATTTATATGGAGATTACAAAACACTTAATTGTTTCAGGAATAAACCCGAGTTAATCAAACAAAACGAGCCATCTGATAGTTATATATCTAATGAGTTTTGCGAAAATCTAAAATCAAAAACTCCGTTTAGACCGCATCATTTAAAAGAATTACATAAAGGTGTCGGCGGTTCAGGTAAAACGCATTTAAATATTAACGATAAGGGATTAATTAGAAAATTATATATTGCCCCATCATGGAAATTAAGCAGGAATAAAAATAAAGAGTGTGGTATTAAAAATCAAGTGTGGGCGAATGTAATTAGCGATGATCCTGAAAAGATTGAATATATAAGAGAAAATTATAATGTTTTGATAGTTGATGAGATTTCTATGATGTCTAATGAAGTCAAGATAAAAATATTTATGTTATATCCTGATATGAAAATTATTATGTGTGGTGATCCTGGTTTTCAACTACCCTCATTTGAGGAAGGATCAACGCCGTTTAAATGTGAGGGGTTTGATAATATTATTAAATACGATATTAATAGAAGATGTAAATGCCCTCACTTGCAAGAAATCTTAACATTCTGTAGAGATAATATTGAATTACAAGGATTATATCATGTTGTAAAAAACATGATAAAACAAAAAATCAGTAAAGATACTATGAAACAAATGTATAAGAAAGAGGATTTGATATTGTGTAGAAGCAACAAGATGAAAGATTTATATACCGAGATGTTTAATGAGGTAGAGAAATATTACATATTAAAAACCGACCGGAATTATTGCAAGGGCGAAATCGTATTTGATAAACCTGCTGATAATTATAAGTTGGGGATACAATATGAGATCAGGCACGGATTTACAACCCATAGTATTCAAGGCGAAACAGCAAAGCAACAACTTTTTATTGATGACGCACACATGGAAGCGACTGCGATTTATACAGCACTATCAAGAGCAGAATATCTTAAGAATATTTATATCGTAGAAAATAATGTTATAGAAGAAGAAGAATTTGATGCCGATGATTTGTATGCGATGATGAATTAATATGTATATTAAAAAACGATATAAAGAAAGTTGCGAGAATAGAGAATAAAATTATGTATAATATAATATAAAAATTATAGATAATTTGAGAAATATATATATAGAAATCTACTTAAGGAGTATCTGTATATATATATATTATAAGATGGATAGTAAGGAATTGAAAAAAAATAATCGTGATTATTTCAATCAACATCAAGCGAAATATCGTGAGAAGAATAGAGAGTTAATAAATGAGAAAAGTAAAGAATATAGTAAATCAGAGAAAGCGAAAGCAACAAGAAAATTATACTACGAGAAGAATAAAGAAAAAATTAAAGCAAAACAGAAACAATATAGA
>Ga0209482_1001712_pt1 | contig 14529 bp, 36 predicted proteins | sample CoawatmetaG10DNA_FD_187512 | JGI IMG/M metagenome (GOLD analysis project Ga0209482, IMG submission 187512) | Marine microbial communities from the West Antarctic Peninsula - Coastal water metaG104-DNA (SPAdes) (version 2) | ecosystem: Environmental > Aquatic > Marine > Coastal ...
TTACTTCTCCTACCCTTTTTGGTGTTATGGTTTCGGGAAAACTTGGAGGAACGGGTAACGAATTGGTTACAGCATATCAAATTTTTAGAGCGACTGAAACGCTTCCTAACAGGGAGATTCTTTTAGACGGAGTAAACAGAATACTATCTACTACAGGATACGATGCTATGGACTTATCCATTGTTGAAGAGCCAATTAACTTGGAGAGCATTAAAGGAGCTAACACAGAAGATATAAGCAATGGTTGATATAATATTCATTGACGATAACTACCTATACCAGAACTTTCCCCTTCCAAAGAGAATGGAAAGAAGTGCGTTGTTAGCGTTAATACAATTAGAGCAGTTTACTTCTATCCAAGATTTAATGGGTACTTGTTTATACGACCACATTGAAGCTAAGGTAGAGGCTCAGACATTAACTACTGAGGAACAGGGTTTGTTTAAGTTGGTGAAGTACAGCTTGGCTATGTACTCAGCTAAAGCTGCAATCTCTATACTTAGAACGGCTACTGCTATCACTAAAGCAGAGGAGCAGAAACAAGACCAATACATACTTGATACTATATCTACTACTATTGATAGTAAGATAGGTTATATCAATAAGCGTGTAACAAACTATATACTTAATAATGCGGCAATCAAAGCTATCGCTACTGCCGATGGTTGCGACAATGACTTGTTTAATGAAGAAGATACCTATCAAGGTAGTGTCTTCTATCCTCAAGACGGTATTACGGTAACGTACTGCGAAGACGGAAGTGTAAGCTACAATCCATAATGACACAGATAGACTTGAAAATACTTTTAATAAACAGCACTACCTTCTTAGTGTCTTTCTCTGAACTTGAGAACATCTTGAAAATAATACTACTCTTAGCATCCATAGGATACACAGCTCAAAGGTGGTATTATATGCACAAGGAAAAAAGTAACAAGAAAAAAAAGAACAAATAAAAAAAGGGGCCGAAGCCCCTTTCTATTTTACCTTACCTCTTTTATCTATAGTTCGTACAGCGAAGTAACCACCTATTACGGTTACGCTAACCATCTCCCATAGACCTATCCATCTTTCGCTTACGCTACTGATGCCTATCCCTTCAAAGAAAGTCATAAGCACCAGGAATATAATGATGGTAGCAAGTGTCAGTGGTCTAACATTCTTGCTTAACCAAGAGTCTGAAGAAAGGTCACTACTCCAACGAGATGATATCTCCTTTTCTATAGCTGCTCTTATCTCCTCTTTCTCTTCGGGTGTAGATACAAATCTATCTACCGCATTGGCCACCGCATCCACAGTCTCCTTCGCACTCCCTGCTAGTATCTTTTTTAGAATGCTCATAACTAACTACCACAACCTTCACAATCAGGGTTGTCAATAGAACAAGCTTTCTCGTTACCCTTGTCGTTTGTTAGTTCATCTACGAAGTCTGCAAAGCTATCTTCGTAACCAAAATCTGTGTCGTTCATCATCTCTTTTTATTGTTTATTAATATGTCCAGATAACGTCCTCTGCTTTAGAGGGATCATCATCTACGTGTATAAAATTATTAGCTACTCCTATTCTGTTAAAACCAGCATCTAATAAAGCAGACAAGATAAGAAACTTTTGCCTTGAGGTAGGTGCATAAATATCACAAGCTCTACCCACTGTATGACTACTGCTTGGTACACCGCCAACCTTGGCATTATGTTCGGGACTTCTGTACCCACTTGTAATCTTAAAACCACACCCGGCTACTTTCCTAGCATAAGCTATCTTGTTGAGAAAAGCTACATCCATATTCTCGTAACTCCCCTTAATGTCTGGAGAATCAAACTCGTTGTACTCAAAGTAAAGGTGGAAATTTTTATTCAGATTCTTCATCTTCTTCTTCGTTGTGTTCTGGTTCGTCCCAATATAGGAATCGCCAATCGGTATTACAATTTACACTATTCATTAACTAACTTCCTGTATGTCAACTCAGCGATTAAGGCTGTATAGATGGCGTATAAGAGGTTTAAATCCATATAAGCATAAATCATAAGGCTGCACCAAAATGAGAGGCACAGAACGCAGTTAAATGGCTTAAACATTAAAAACCTTTCCATTACCCAGGCGTATGGCTCAAAGATAAACAAATAAGAGAATAAAAAACCTAATCCACTTACTAATACCCACTCGTTATAAATATCTATCATAAATTTTTACTTAAATAATCATCCTTTGTATAGCGAATCAGTCGCTTAACTTTAGTTCCGTCCTCAATAATAATCACATTACCTTTTATCTTCTGTCCGTAAATGTCCTTCCATTTCAATCCAGTTATCTTGTTATACATAGTTGTATATATCATAGTGATAATTAGATTAGCACCACTCTTACCCTCTACATAGTAATCTAGAAACTTAAGGCATACTCTCATAACAGCTTCGTCAATCAATGATTGTCGTAACTCCTTGTTCCCATTGGTAATGAAAGAATAGTTAGATATCTCATTAGCTCTTTCTAAAATGAATTTCCCTAGTATATTGGAAATCTCTCCATTTCTTTTAGAAGCAATAGACTCTCTCTCTATGATTTCTTTATTGTATTTCTGTTTCAACGTGGTCTACTATTCTAACTATTTCAAATAAGTAATCTGAAAGTTCTGAGGATGTGAGGTTGAGTTCATAACCCAAACGTACAAGTGTGACTTTATCTCCTTGTATGATAAGCTTTCGTATGGTCTCATATAACAGTATTATGAAATTAGCCTCTGATTGTGTAATTTCATCGTATGGTTGATCAATTTTCATAGGGTCTTATAGATGATGCTTTCGCAGGATCAAGTTCTACAATCTTATCTATGAGTAAACCCTCTTTACGATAAGCATCTGCAATCTCTTGTTCTGTAGATTCCGTTCCTAAATTAGTAAACAAGGATGCCATCTCTTTTAAGATATTATCTACTTGTGTTTTTAGCAATTTACAATTCTGGTATGTCTTCATTGTACTTTAAATTTCTTTGTATCCATATAGTTTTAACTCTACTCTGAAGATGTCTTTTGGTAAAGCTTCGTCAACTTTGATTGACAAGTGCTTAAAGTATTTTTTAGAATCGTCTTTAACCCAGTTACGGTGACGGAGGTAATCAGCCGTAAATTTGATAGCCAAAATACAATTATCAGTATCGTAGCGGGAATTATGGAAAACGTGAATATTAAAACTTTCAGCCCAAAATTCATCATAGTCTTTAAATGCTTCATCAAGTGCTGCAAAATATTCTTTTTTATGTTTAACTCTTATTGAGAAATGTCTACCTGAATAGTAGGCATTTAAGCTTGGTGGTTTAGGAAGGTTGAGTGTTATGTTATGCATACACCTTGGCTTTGCTTATATGCAGATACCCAACTTCTTTGTTAACGAACTGCCTTTGATTAAAGTGTGATGTCTTTGGCATACCTCTTGTCTCCCATATAGGTTCTGGCATTGTAGCTAGATTGAAGGCGTAGATACCTTGAGGTGTTTGTGATATATAGACAGGTATAGTTAGGTGCTTCTCTGCTCTGCGCAGTAGCTTGTCGTACTTAGCCTTCTCTATAAGAAGGTCATCGTAATGTTTGTTACGACATTTAAGTTCTATATCTGTGCTAGTAAACTCTGAATAACAATCGTAATGATTGTACTGTCCTTCAGACCACTCCAGGTCTTTAAGGTAATTGCTCTTTAGATGATTGAAGAGAGCGTCTTCGTTCTTTTTCCAGCTCATTCCTTGTTGCCTATAGCAATCTTTAATAGGATTAAGTATCCTATAAGGTCTTGGACTGTGTCTTCTGTAGCATCAGTTATTCCCCTGCTTTTTATGCGCATTAACTTGTCATCAATCCTTGCACACAGACTCTCTACGGGATCACCCTTTGAGAAGATACCTACGGGGTTAAGGGCTGAATCCCCATAGGCATCGTTCTTCTCAAGTAGCAAGTTTGTAACTTCCGTAGAAACTTTGATTATTAAATCTCTTGTTTCCATAAAACTAAGTTAGTCGTTATTGTCGAATAAATCAACCTCTAGTTTATAAATTTTATTAACAATTCCTTTCTGTATATATAACCTACCACTAGATGGGTTAAGGAATATATATCCCATACCTTCATCATACCCAGTGTAGTCTGATATATCTACCTTGTACAAGTGGTCGTTAATAGAGATGCTACCATTTCTTAGCACCTCTATCTTCTTAGCCGAAGCAACATTGTACTTCAAGTACGCTCTTATAAGTTCTGCAAATGCCTTCTTCCTATCAAGAATTAGGCTGTGGATATGCATATTGCTTTTGTCCTCTGTTGTCGTATTCATAGTATCTGTTTTTCATTTTATCATAGTATAGAGTGACCGATCCAAGCTTACCTACAATCTTAGGTTTTGCCTTGACCACTGTAATCTTAACTTGGTTAGGCTCGTATGGTACTCCGTTCTCATCTTCCAATCCATAAGGACATCTCCATACATTAAGCACCATCATACCTTTCCTGGACCACTGCATTCCCCCGGCAATATCGTTCATCGTAGGAACATCCACATATGGTATGCCATTCTTATACTTAGCTGTTTGGTATTTAGTATGCACTGTAACAATGCTATGGTAGTTCCTCTCAGCACTATGCTTACGAACCTTTGTCAACACTTGACCAATAGCTATATCATCTCTTACACCGCTAGAAACATCTGTGCGTATCTCAGTAAACGGATCAATCATACAGCCGTCTATCTTTAGGAAGTTGTCCTCTTCTATCTGCTCAACAGCAGTGTAGAATCCCTCAATGGATAAGTCTTGTAGACCGCTATCCACTAGGAAGAAGTGCTTACTGATAAACTCTACTGCCTTTTCCTTCTCTTCATCGGTTGCAGTTATGTGGTCGTTTATAAGGAATGGCTTACGCAAGTACACCCATAGCAGTTCAGCAAACACCTCAGTAGGTGACCCTGTTTCTGGCGAGTATACTGCCCATTTCCAACCACTATATTCTGCAAGGTTTACCATCACCTCAAATCCAAACTGCGACTTGCCTTGATGCGCTCCCGCATAGATATAAGTGGTACTACCTTTCTTCATTGAGTACTTGTCAAACAAGCTGCTGAAACCTGTCCAAGCACCCTTCTTAACTCCCTCAGTTCTTAATGTGTTTAGAGAGTCTTTAACATCCTCTACTTTGTAAATAAAATTTCTCATTGCCCTTAGTTTAAATTATTCTCCAAATTCCCTAACGTAATCCTTTTCCTTGTTAGCGAAACTCCTTGACATTTCCTTTCTTGATTTCTCTTCCTTGACAGTAAAGTCAAAAACCTTCTTGCTAGTAAGTCCGAAATGAGCCATCATCTTAGCCATCATCTCTGGACTTCTATTGATATGATCAATTGTCTTTGCCCTTGTTATAAATTGGTAGTCACGATAGTTGTTTATGTATCCGTTACCTCTCTTTATCTTCCAAGTTAACTTCACTTCAATGTAGTAAAGCATTTGACCTTCTTCGTTGGACTCTTGCTCTTGTTCCATTTGTTTATTTGTTTAAGTTTTTTTAATTTCTTCTTCTTTTTTTCAGTGCTTAATCTGTCAAAGTATTCACGTTCTAAATTTTGCTCGTATGGGATAAACTTCATTCTGCATCACCTATATTATTTAATGTTCCGCAATCACAAATATGTAATTGATTCGCTCCTAATATTATTGGTATCTGCTTCTCGCATCCACCACAAAAATAGTTCTGTTTCATATCTCTTCAGTGTTTAAAATTAAAAAGGGAGGTCAGCTTGTATTTAACCAAAAGTGTTTCCCTACAAGGGATTAATTTATAGTGAACCGCCTCCCTTTTATTATAAGGGGCAAGACAAGCAGGATACTTCCCCAAGTAAAGATTAATATTATTAAACTAACCTACCTGCCTTGATCTCCCTTTAAGATAAAAGAAAAGGGGAGCGTTCAAATACCTACTCCTAAGTCCTTGCTCTTGCTCCCCTCTGTCTAAAGTTAAAGAAGGAGGGCGATGCCCCCCTACTGATAAGTCAATAAACAATAAAAATGTTAGAACGGTAAGTCATCAGTTTCGTTAACCGCTTGTGGTTTCTTAGCACCTGTGTACTCGCCTTGTAGTTGGATATATTTCCCACCATCACGCTTGTCTTTAATCTCTAGGTTTACCCATCCTTTCTCGTTCTTTGCATTGAGCAGTACCTCGAAATCTTGTGGGCCTAGAGCCACCTTTACAATTTCACCAAACTTAGTGGTGATTACGCTTGTCTTACCTACGAATGTTTTGTCGTTTGCCATAATAGTTGATTGTTAATTTAGTTACTGGTTAATAATTCTTTCAAGTGTTCGTACTGACCTTGCATAGTCATATACTTTTCAAACAAGACGTTTACTTTATTCTGTAAAGACTCATCAGAAGTCTCTTCATAATCACTGATAAAGTTAACGCTCTTTTGGTATGACCTACTATATCTTTTCTCTGACATCTTATTGTCGTGAGACTCAATATAAGTTGATACACCTTTTACATCTGTGTTTGTCAAACGTGATATCTCACGAAGTCCAAATCCACAGTAACTTAGAACGGAGCAAGTCAAGGCTCTTGCCATAACTATTTCCTTGTTCTTCTTAGAACCTAAGATATCTACAATACTTACTCCTGTGACTGATGCACAAGCGTGTAAGCATACATTCTCATACTTGTTAAAGTTCGCCATATGTTACACTATAAGGGTTAAATGTTTGATTAAGAAACTTCTCTTCATAAATCTCTACAGACCTTTTAAATTCGTACTCTCCTCTTCCTAGGAATTGCTCACTAGCTTTGAAGATACCAACCTCGTAGGGAAACTCTTTCTCAATTACTAAAAAATAAAACTCATCAACTCCAAAGATTTGACTATAAACATATGCTTGTTGGTTGTATAGCATCCAGGTTGCAGACTTCTTAAAATCCTCTAGGGACTTAGCAGTAGTCTTTAAATCTACTAGATACTTAACATCACCTTTCTGTACAATAGCATCTGCCTTCCCCTTCATCCGTATCTTAGTAAAGGAATCTGTTATATGATCCATAGTCCCTGCGACCTCGGCCTTATAATCTTTTCCCATTAACTCTTCAACTTCCTTTAGGGCGTGTAGCTTATCGTTCATTCTGTGAACCAAATCATAATCCTTTTGAGGGAGTACAATCTTACTAGCATTCTCTGCCTTAAATTCCTTATAATCATTTCCTCTTCTAGTACCTTTCCATAGAACGGTATTGTCAATCTTTTCAAGAAACAAGGAGTGAAGGGCAGTACCTACATCAAAGAAAGAAAAGGATGGGTATTTCCATTTTCCTGTTTGCCATAAGTAAAACTTAGTCGGCGAAGTTCTCAATAGCTTTAATGCACTATTGGTCATATACTTCTTGTCAGCGTAGTACGCCTCATCATCCTGGAATCTCTCTAAGTCTGTCATTCTAAAAAGTCTTCTAGCTTATATATTAAATCTGCTACCTTATGTCTGTCCATTGTCATAACATAAACGGTTTCTCCGTACAATCTTTGGAAGATTCTAACCTCATCCATTCCTTCTAACTGCTCGAAGTCTAAACAGAATCCTTCTTCGTTAGTCATAGTGAGAGTCTTCATCTCCTTGCCGATATAATCTTCAGGATTAAAGTCCACTAAGCCCCAAGGATTTGCTTACGAACATCATCAGATACAACGTACTTTATTAACGCCTTCTCTACTACATCTATCTTACCATCAGCTACTGCCTTAATCATATTTTCCATAATATCATTAGTCATTTCTTTAAACTCTGGCTTGATAGCCTCTGTACTCTTACTTGGAGTAGGAGAGTTCTGCTTTGCGATAGCGATGTTGACCTCATTAGAACTTGCAATAGAAGTATCAATACCGATCCCAAGATTGGCTAACGCTCTACCCCACGCACTTGTCTCACAATTCTCTACATAACTTGTTTTGTTAATGTAAGATGAAGACTTGTCCTCTTGGGCAAAACCTGATGCTACAATTACACCTTCTGCATTAGTGATTGTTGCCTTAATAACACACGCATCATCCGTTAGATTTACGAGGTCTGTTGACAATCCCCATCCAGCATAGTCAGGTGAAGTGCGAAAGTATTTGATTCTCTCGTTGACCTCAACATACGCTTTGCCCTTGATGTTTGTTGTCTTGAATTTGTAGTTACTCATAATAATTATGATTTAATTAAACTTGCTTTATACGAAGATACATCATTAAAACCTTCCTCCTCATATTCAGATGCCTTATCTGTTAACACGTTATGCACATCTTCTCTTGATAGCCCACAATACTTTATCATATCGTTTAGATTCTTAGTGAACCTTGATTTCTCAATAGCATCTATACCAAACAACTCTATGAACACTTCTGTCCATATGTCTAGGTATCCCATAGTCTGAGGATCTTCTATGTCTATCATATCTTTGATGGTATTCTCAGCATAGATTATCGTAGCGTGGTTCATATCAGCTAACCATCCAATGTTCTGATACTTCATCTTAAACTTAGTTCTAAGAATAAAGAAAAGCGATTGTCTTGATACGACTACGTTCTTCTTCCTGCTCTTTTCGCTTGGATTCACGCCACTTACGGAGTAGAATCTCTGATTCAGCTCTTCGTATTTCATCTTCGTTACATTCCCTAATCTGTGTTGATTTACTTGCATCTTCTTCTTCTTTTATTAGATTTTTAAACTTTGTCTGTACTCTTCCTTTAGCATTGATAACCTCTCTGAAGGTTATATCATTCCTCTGTGCTATCTCTTTAAACTCATATCCTTCCATAAGTCCCTTTAGAACCACTTTCTCCACTTTAGTTAGGTTAGCTATATCTTCTTCATAGAAAGTCTCGTAGCCACCACTCTCTGTGTCTGTAGATATCAATGCCTTTTCATACCTATGTGAATTGTCATCAGATTCTGAGTTAGTAATTAAGCTGGATTCATTTATAGTCTCCACCCTCTTCTTGTCTTTGTGATGGGGATACGCTGATAAGATACCATATCGAATAGAACTCATCACCATTCCTATCATCTCACCCTCTGATTCAAACTCATCTCCGTTCTTCTTTAGATATCTAGTTACGTTCACGAAAGAGTAATACCTCGCGGCATCTACTACATCATTGTTCTGAAAGCTGTAACCATACCTCTTTGCTACAAAGTGTATGAGTCTGTTGTTGTAAGGGAAAAACTTCCTTAATCTTCTTTCTGTTAATTTCATTGGCTATTATAATATATATTAATATAATAATAATAAATAATAATAATATAATAAATTTATACTATTATAATAAAGGGTGTTTAGTTCCAAGAGTATTTGGCACTAGGATAGAAATCCTCTTGGTCGGGAACTATCTCATCATTATCCATATAATAATAAAGGCTATCTGTATCTTTCCAATATACTTCTTTGCCATTCATCTCATCAGTCATTGTAGGCTCTTCCTCAAGGAATACATCCTCAGAAGTATTTATATATATTCCATATGCCGTAGACTCTTCTTCACCTTCTATTGTAAAGTGTAGTTGTGGATACATCTCTATCATCTTATGCAAGATAGGTCTAGGATCGGCCCAAGCAGTTGACAAACCATACCTTACTGAAGATACATCTTCTTCAGAAGAATAATAAATGTCTCGCACATCACAAGTCGCATTCCACTTAGTTCCCCAATTCTCTATATTCCAATCATACCAATTTGGTATACCTTGTTCATTAAGTTCTTGCTTCTTGTCACTACCTACGCTCTCTTTAAAAATATTATTAGGTTGTGGTATGAAGTGATTGAAATCAAATTCAAGTTCCTCTGTCTCGTGTTTCTTAGAGCCTTGTACATTGTCTACAAACTCTTCTACATCTTTTCTACTTCCGTTAACTTCTAATGTTAAATAAAACCAATTAGGCATAATACTATATTTTATTTATTGTTAATACTTCTAAACACAAATCATTAGGTATCTTACTACGTTCATAATTTCCTTTTAATCCTTGAGTACCTGTTGAAGAACCTCTTGGAGCAGAAACGTGACAAGGCATTCCGTTCTTGCACATTGCTCTTGGATTCCAGTGTATATTGTTTGTCCAAATATCTGTAGGCTTCATCCTAGAGTCTCCGTACTGACAATATGTAACTGTTCGTCTAAAGATGTCAAGCATAAAATCCATCTTACGTAACATACCTCTTGGATTCTCAATGTAGTAATACAATCTTGGGTTGTGCCAAATGTAGTGTTGAATAATCTCTAAGGTCTTCTTCACTATATCCATACCTTTAATCGCATTCGCTGTCTTGGGAGTTCTGTCTTTGTTCCAATGCCTACCTATACTAGCAACACTAAAGCTAGTGCAAGGTGGTGATGCCCATATTATGTCGGGGATAAAAGGGATCTTTAAGTAATCAAAATCCATAATATCTGTAACATAATCTATTCCTTCAAAGTCTTCTATGTCCACTGAGAATACTTCGTAACCTAATGACTCAGCTGCCTTACCAATGGAACGGCTACCCGCAAATAATTCTAATACTTTCATAATTTATTTGTTTTAAAAAATTGCCCTATATATGTTTCCACTTTTGTACTACATCTGACATTCCAATACCCACTGCTCATACCAATAGGTATCATCGTGATGCTCTGATTGTATGTCGTTATCTGTTCTTCTTAAATGCATTTTTTCCATCGAATATAAGTGTAAAAATTCCTATTGTAATAATCCAGGCAAGTACTATTGATATAAACTCTAATATAAAAATCATTAGTATTTAATTAAGGTTAGTCTTCGTTCGTATTTCTTTATAAGGTTGGCACAATTAACTATGTAACTCGTAGTACCATCTGTCCAACCAACATTGGTACTCTGAATAGAGCAGTTTATTATCTCCCAATGCAAGTCCCTTATTGTACTTGAAAGGTACGATATGTGTTTACGCTTTCTAATTATTTTCTTCATCATATACTTTTAGATTATTTTCCAATACTACTTGTCTACCCCATTGGTCAGCCATTGCATTAGCAATACCATCAAAGGTTTTACTACGAAGTGTTCTTCTCTCTTCGGGTGTCTTAGCGTTAGATAGTGCATCCATATACCATTGAGGTTGTCGCTTAGTCTTTCCGTTCTTGTCAACCCACTCAAAGAAAGTACCCTTACCTACTAGCTTTGTATGCTCTAGATTATATAGGTTTTTAAGCCACAGACACGTCTTCTTAGAGGCTTCGTCTCCGAATTGGTATGGTTGTATTATCTGCTCTGGTTTTCGTATCTTAGAAGAGATGACAGACACGGGATTTTCTATGGCTATGTACTCTATGGGTGCATCCATTAGCTTCTGAACAAACTCCAATCCTTCTGACTGATTCTTATATCTCTGTGCATTAGGACTGCCGTCTTTGTTGTATAACCATCTAGCACCACTAACTGCTAAGTAAGTGCAAGGTGGGTGTGCTATCATCATATCATACTTTCCACTATAAGCCTCTGCAAGAGCATCACCTTGTATGTGCCATTCGGGATAACCACCACTGCAAGGAAGTAGATCACAACTGAATGCTTCGTGTCCTAGCTTTCTGAAAGCCTTTGTTACTGCTTGGGATTCTTCACAAGCAATCAATACTTTTAATTTTCTCATATCTTAGATTCTAATAATTGTTCATATAACTTTTGATACTGCTCTGCTCTATGTTTGTAGCCATCTGACTTTAACTGAAGAGATTGGTAGGCTCCACGAGCATCGTCTACCTTCTTCTTAATGGTTAGAAGGTCGTGACATCTTACCTTATGTATGTCACAGAATCTGTTCAGCTTCATAATCAAGTGAGCCATCTGTCTACTCTCCTCAAACAACATTGCTACATCGGCAAATTCTCCAAGGATGTCGTACAATAAACCAAGGTCTGCTTGTATGATTAATTCGTCAGCGGCAGTTGATAAAGATTTATCCATATGTATTTATATTTTTGACACTACGTTACGAGTGTATTTATAACCCGATATAGTTATGCTTACAATTTTTTCTGGAATCATTGCAGTATAACGCTTTCTGTTATTGTCCCAAATAGTCAACACCTTTGGACTGCTAACGCCATTACCCTTAGTGAATTTATGTACACCAAATCGTCCGTTAATCTTCGTAACTTCTCCGTTCTTTTTGATGTACTCTGCACCAAATATTTTACCACTGCTTTTTAGCAATGGCACTATTGTTTCTAACATAAAATCTGTCTTCATAACATATAATTTAATTGATTAATTTCTAACACGCACACCACGCCCATCCGATGAAGTGTTCTGTACCATCCTTCATTACATAGAGTACACGCTTTTCTCCTTTCTCTGTTACATATTCTTGAAACCCATCCTCTGTTACTTTGTAGGTTAAGTTTACGTAGTCTGAACAAGTGTTAAACCATCCACTATAGCAGTCATCTGTATCTCCGCTATGAATAATTTTCATAACGGCTTCCTTGCAATCTGTTGCCTCTACTCTCATTGTTTCTAAAGTTGCTCCCATAATTTCTATAAAGTATTTGGTTTATTATCTTCTGCTCTTCTTACAAGTATTGCTACGTTCAGCTTACCGCTAATCATATATTTGTTTCTTGCATCTCTAGCCTCTCCTATGTTCGAGAATATGAAAGGGGCTATAATCTCAAGCCCATCTTTGACGTACATAATTCTAAATTCTTGCATAACTTTTTTAGTTTTTTTCTACGATTGTTATTATTTCTCCATCTACAATTTTGGTTGTACTACCATTTTTCCATACGATTGCATAACCTTCTCTTTCTAATATTTCTTTTTGCCATTCTTGCATAATAATATCTATTTATCTGTTGTACCAAAAACGAAGTTAAACTGCAATAAATCATCAGCAGATAGTGTACTGTCTTTATGTGCTAGAAGTAACAGATCCGTAATCTTTTCTTGCATCTCAAACAACTGTTCTTGGTCAATTAAATCTGAGTATAAAAGCTCAGAATCGTTAGCGATTAATGCAAACTCTTTTACAAATTTCTTGATAGTCATAGTATATATTATTTATTAATGTTTGTGGTATAAAACTGTCTCTTCTGTCCAACACGCTCTGCAATCTTGACACTCATTGTTTTGACTAGGAGCGGGACATTCTCTTCCATTTAATTCTGTGCTTTTGTCTATAACGCCTGATGCATATCCTGTTATCTTATGATTAGGTTGAGCATCATTCATATGTGCTGATATCCTTACAATAAGATTAGGAGCAAATTGATATATATTTTGCCACGTTCTTACAATCTTTATCTCTCTAGTTGGCAACCAAAACTTTACGTGAGGTAACGCTAAAGCAATGTTATTTATAGCAGTTAAATGATTCATATTTTGTACATCACCGCTATCGTGCCATCTAAAATAATCCTTATCTCCCTTGCGAAATTTATCTATAAAGGTTGTCATATTTTTCTCCCATAAATCTGTATCTTCCATAAGAGAATTATATCTCTTGTAAAGCGCACGTTCTACGTTAGGAAATCTATACATTCCTTTTAAAGCGTAGCACCCATTACAAGTACTACCTTTGACACTAACTAAGCGACTACCAACATTACATTCTTTGGCTGGAATTGAGTAGCTTGAGCAAGGCATTTTTGAAGGTGCTGATAGGCTTCCTACCGCTTCCTTAAGTTCTGTTAGTTTCATAGCTATTTGTATTATGAATTTGTTAGTTCTTGTTCTAGAATATCTATCTTTTCTATCGTGTAGTCTCCATCATCTATTGCACTAATAACCCAATCTTCTAGCTGCATTAAATCGTAATGTTGTTGTGGACTTACTGTTCTTCTTACGTTAAAAGTAATTGATACTTTAGCGTCTAATGTCTTGTGTTCCATTGTACTATTTTTATGTGGTTAACTTGTTGTATATCTTATTAACATTGCAATATAAGAAATCTATCTGAAACGTCATAATAAAGTTTAGGCGTAAAAAAGGGGACAATCAAGCCCCCTATTATTGTACAACGATAACGGTTTATAACTTATCTCTTAGATTTGCTAATTTGGATCTAAGCAATTGTATTAATCGGTCTTGTTCAAAAATTAAGGTGAGCAATTCGCTCTCTTTCTTTGTCATAATTTTATTTATTTGTTTATACCTTCATTTGTTCTAGCCTTTGAGTGATGAAACATCCAATTACAGTACGATGAATCATAACCTAAGCTGTCAATAAACCAGGAATCGTCTTGATTACAATCTATGGTATCCATTTCTGTTTCTTCTATCCAATGAGTGTCAACTGATGCCGTTGAAAAATCTAATATAGTTAAGTACATAATTGTTATTTAAATAAGATTAATAATTCTAATTCTTTTGCAACATAATTAATATGTTTTTGTGTGGTCTGAGACCAATAACCTAATTGAACTAACGTATTACTATTTACAGTAGCAACGTGCGTTGAATAAGAATAAATTTTATCACCCTCTTGACGAAGGTTCTTACAATATTTTTCAAATCGTTTCAT
>Ga0209482_1001714_pt1 | contig 14505 bp, 7 predicted proteins | sample CoawatmetaG10DNA_FD_187512 | JGI IMG/M metagenome (GOLD analysis project Ga0209482, IMG submission 187512) | Marine microbial communities from the West Antarctic Peninsula - Coastal water metaG104-DNA (SPAdes) (version 2) | ecosystem: Environmental > Aquatic > Marine > Coastal ...
TTATATCGGCCTGTCCGCCCATTCCAGAATGCGTGGCGCAGTAATAATATAAAGTCTTAGGGGTATCTATGCTAGGAGTAATAATTGTTTTTCCTGCTGTTGATGTATTTATGCCTTTTCTAAAATCCTCGCCTTCTGCATGAGTTCCATCAGCTATTTCAGAAAACATCAAGGGATGCGCAGAGGGATGATCGAAGATATATGTTTTACCCAATTCCAATGTAATCGATTTTTTTTCGACTCCATCTATTACATAAACATTTCCAGATCCATTGGAGTTTTCCGCTACGGATACTGTAATTGTCTCTAAAATATTATTTGACGGCGTATCTCTAATAATATTTTTCTCAGCGTCAACATATGCAGTCATAAGATCTAATTGATTTCTATCCAGATCAGTGTCTATATCATAAGTGGCATTGGCTACAGTTCCACCGCCTACGCTAGGTCCGTTTACCCATTCGTAGATTCCAAGATGTTCTTTTTCAAATCTATAATAAATTGATGGTTTATTTGACTGAATAGTAAAATCTTTTAAATTTTTAGGAATTCCTGAGTTATAAATTGACGTTACTTCTGAGTCTGATGCTAGTCCTGTCCATAATGATAAATCATCAAGATTATGATTAGCTCCTGCAAATCCAATAATATTCCATCGTAACTCTCTAAGGTCTCCTCCACTATATCCATTACCTCTATAATCTCTTCCTCTTCTTGGAATATCAATACCAGACTCTCCATCAATTAAAAATTCACATTCAGTATCAAAAATAGTTGGGGTAACTTTACATCTTAAGAGGACATGACTCCATTTATTTTGAGAAAGAACATCATCTTTAGTTGATACTTGGTATTTCTGACTTGATGATAATTCCGCTTGTGAAACCCTATTGGCTAAAGTATCTCTGATAGTAAAATACAGTTCGTTATTTGGTCCTTTATACATCCAAAATTCAAGATCTTCCTGAGTGCTTCCATAACCTGCAACATAGGCTTTATTATTTCTTCCTCTCATAATTTCTGAGCTTCCAACAGGAACATAAGGGTTACCAGTTGAACAATGTCCTGGAACACATTCTGGTTCATTGGGTTTTATCCAGAATGATAAAGTCCAATTAATTTCATCTGTATTATCCAGTCTACTCATTGGAGTTAGGTAATGCTCTCCTTCAACAAAAGATTCTGAAAAAGGATGATAAGGTTTATTCATTTTGTATAAAGAAAAATTTAATGTTGGACAATATGAATAGTCATCTGACTCAAGTGTACAGTACCATCCTGCATCATAGTCGTATGAAAAAACTTGCCCAGTATCTGGGCTGGTTATATTGTATGTGGTTTGAGGTGCATAGTACCTCCCACCGGCAAAAGAATATTCACTCCAAATATCTTGAACATCTAGATTGATATCTTTTGATGTTGTATTCAGACCATCAAATACTGAAACAGTTATTGAATATGAATTTTTAGATTCAAAATCTGGGTAGGACGCAAATTCAAGAGTAGCACCTGTAAGTGTCAATGAATCAGCATCTGCTCCGCTTATTGAATAAGTTAAAGTATCGCCTTCTATATCGGAAGCGATAATGGAACCAATTGCTTTCTGATTCTCATAAGATGAAAAGGCACTAGTTTGAATAACTGGAAATACATCGTTAACATTTAAGATATTGACGGTAATGCTATTGGTTTCTGAGTACTTTCCATCACTAACAATAATATTAAATGTATAAGATGTTACAGACTCATAATCAGGTGCAGTCCCTTTAGAATCTCCAAACGACAATACCCCAGTATTAGAATTGAGAGAAATGCATACACTTGAGGAGCAGTTTGATGCAGGAGCTGTCGAATCCAATGAATATACCAATGAACTAGAGTCAGCATCAGTAGCTGTTACTGTACCAATAGCTAGTTGATTTTCTTCAACACTAAAGTCAGCTGAAGTAAAGACTGGGGCATTATCATTAAGATTATTAACGTTTATTGTTATAGTTTTTTCAATTGAATCATTGCCATCACTTGCAGATATGGATATAGAGTAAGAAGATTTTTCCTCATAATTTGGTGCCGAATTAAATGACAACTCATTAACTGAGGAAAGAGAAAAGCTAGAACTATCCTCGCCAGCCATAGATATAGAGACTGTGTCTTGATCTACATCGGATGCAGTAATTGTGGTGATAGTCTCTAGTTGATTCTCATTTGTACTGTATGTAGAAAGTAAATTATCAAAACTTGGTGAATCATTAACCGCGTCAATAGTTACTGTTACATCAGCACTAGAGGTTTTATCTCCCTGCGTGATGGTATATGAAAAAGTATCGGTGCCATTAAAATCTGCATTTGGAGTATAAGTAACTAAATTACTTGCGACACTAGTAGTTCCATTTGATCCAGTTGCAGCTGTAATTGCTATTGGGGCTGATGTTAAATAGGAATCGTTATTTAGAACATTAATTTCTACAGATGTATCTTCTGCAGTTGTTATGCTGTCACTAATAGCGGTAATGCCTGGAGTGATGTCATCAGCATTTATAGATTGATCAGTTGCGACATAATTAAGAATATCGGTTGTATAGCTAGTAATTGTTTCTGCAGAAGCAGTGCCATTAGCTATAGTTTTAATATCTGTCTGTAAGGTTGATAAAGCAAAGCGTATAACTGAAGTAGTGAGATCATTGGAAGATTTCACCTCAATAACTGGCATAACTCCTGATAGAGCTTCAGTTGTATTAGTTTTTATATCATCAGAAATAGTTAACGATTTTGCTGCTATAACATTGTCCAAAGCTTTAATGATGAAAGCTTCGGTTTCAATATCTACTTTGGTAGTTGTATCTATAAATTCTTTCTCTAACTCTTCAGTGATAGCTTTGAAATAATCTTGAGTAGTTTCAGTTGTGGTATTTAAATCATTGGTTATGTTTTGAAGTGCATAAGCTAAAACAGTTAGCTGATTACCCTTCTCATATAAATAGTCATTCACCCCACCATCGCCTTTGTTGGCCACAGGATCAAAAGTTCCGGTATCAATCGAGCTATCTATTCCTAGTACTGCATTAATATTAGCAGCATCAGTCATGAACGCTGCGACAGAAGTTACTGGAGTTACGGCCTTAAAGTCTGAATGACCTGTTAGTTTGTGAGTTATAAGTAAGTTATCTAAAAGAGTTTGAGAGTCCAGATCAGTTCCACCGATTGAGACAAGGTTGCCGTTAGCATATTTAATGGTGAATTTACCGTCATTATCTGAAGTGGTTGAGCTTTCATTAGAGTCTGCAATCCAATCTTCATCTTCATCAATAAATACCTCGGCACCAGAAATATATCCATCCACAACTACCCCATCTGTATTCCTGTAACCCTCGACAGTAACTGAAGAGCTTCTTGTCCCACCGGCACCAGTACAAGAAAGCGTATATGTATTATTTCCAGTTGTTGAGATTGTTACTGCTTCTGAGCCTGAGGTAGTTTTTGTCCCTGACCAAGAACCAGATGCAGTACAAGAAGTAGCATTAGTTGAAGACCAAGTAATAGTTGAAGTATTAGTTAGAAGAACTGTTAATGGATCTGCTGCAATAGCAACTGTTGGTGCTGGAGTAACAGGAGCTGGAGCTTCACCGCCGCCACCACCGCCGCCGCCGCAAGAGGCAATTAAAAGTAAGACTGATAAAGAATAAAATTTACGCATTAGATTTTAATGATTTGTTATCTTTCAATACTACATTATTGGTTTTAGTATGTGTTTTTATTAAACAGGAATTTGTAATGAATAAATAAGTTATAAAAAGATAAGTATTTTGGTATAACAGATTGAAGAAATTTGGTGGAGCTATTGGTTCAAAACTGGAACCAGCTAGTGCCCTTCTTCAAGAGGTTAGAGTATGTCACTGAAGAATAGTCAGACCATTGAAGACCTAAAACACGAATATATCTATGGCAGTGTTCATGGAGATGGCCGCAGAAGTTTTAGATCCTTAGATAACTTAATAAAAGAGTTTGAATTAGCAGCAGCAACTATCTATAGACGTTCTTCTAAAGAGTTATGGAAGGATCAGCGTATTGCTTTTAGAGCCGAGCTTAGTGAAGAGATTAAAAAGGCTAAAAAGCATGACATAGTCAATGATATCCAGTTTATTCAGAACAAAGCTACAAGCGGTCTCTCTCTTATCTTAGATAAAGCCATAGATTTCTTAGATAAAGATGTATCCATCAACCCTAGAGGCTTATATAACCTCACCCAAACTATTATTGCTTGTTCTAGAAACCTTCCAGCAATAGCTGAGAGTGATGAAGATGATAATGAAGGATTCAGAAGAACAATGGAAATGTTAGATCAAATAGCTGACTTTAAGAGAGATACTCCTGGGTTTGATTTTACTTGATTTAAATTTCTGAGAGTAACTTCTACTTATTCTATCTGATAATAAAATTTCTTTTCAAGAGCTCGGACTTACTTACCCCATGAAGTGTAATTGAATTGCTAGACCCTAGATTAATTACGGCCCATCCATCATCATTATCAGAAGTTGAATTAATTACATCCTCATATGAACTTATCCCTGATCCATTAATGTTAATTGGAATTTCCATAACGTCGTTATACTCATCAAAATAACCAGTCCCATCAAATAAGAATCCAATAATTAAATCATTACCACTGTTAGCTTCAAAAACATATGTATCACTATTAAACCCGCCGCGTCTCCTTCCATTCGGCCCGCCGATCAGAACATCATCTCCCTCCTTGCCATTTAAAATATCAGGACCATCGGAATGGCTGAAGAGAGAATTGCTGCCGCCTTGGATATAATCATTACCACTAGTTCCAGTATGGGATTCCTCTTCACCGTCATCATCTGTTCCAAGAATTGTATTTTCTATTGTTGGAATAATATAAAAATAATCAGGCTTTAGATCCTCAGATGATATGCCATGGATAGTTAAAGAATTAGCTCCAAGTGTTATAACTGCCCATCCATCTTCGTTGTCTGAGGCCTTATTTATGATATCAGTTGCCGTGCTTCCAAAAATATTATTAAACTCAAGTTTGTCACTTAGTTTTGCGGCACCTTCACCTTCTGGGTTTTGGTATGCACTATAGCCAGGGTTAATATCTTCAGCAAAAAAGGATATAAGATAATCGTGACCAAAGTTATCATTAAATCTATATTTATTAGATGCATATCCACCATTAGTTCTCTCTGCCGGACCACCGATCAGTATGTCATCGCCTTTACCTCCTTCAATAAAATCAGATCCATTGTCTTCGTCTATAAATGGATTAATGGTTCCATGGATCCTATCATTTAAGTCGGTTCCAACAAGATAGTCATTATCAGAAGTGCCTATAATAGTGTTAGTAGCTCGTGGTGTGATGAAAAAGTAGTCAGGTTTAAGCTGCTCTTTTGAAATCATATCAATAATGATATCTGTTCCAGAGAATGATAAGTGCGCATAACCATCTGCATTATTAGAAGAGCTATTAATAAGTGTCGTTGCCGAGGTTACGACATCATTTGGAATCTCAATTTTATTGCTTCTAATACCAGATTCGTAATAGGTATAAATGGGTCCTCCATAACTTTCTTTAATATCCAGTGCGAAAAAATTAAAAATACGATCGTAACCATAATTTTTATCAAACTTGTATAAATCAATAACATAACCACCATTAGATCGTTTGTAATTGCCGCCATCTAATACGTCATCTCCAGCTCCGCCATCAAGAATGTCATAACCATCTTCATCAGAGAATCTAGTAGTTTTTGAGTATCTACCAAGATTAGTATTACTGCCTTTTATATAATTATTAAACTCATCTCCCGTTAAAACATCATCTCCATCAGTTCCAACTAGATAGCTATCAATCTTGGGAATTATCCTAAAATGTATTGGTGATATTGTTGAGATGCTTTTGTCATGTAATGTTATTGTATTTGAACCACCTAATTGAATCTGAGCAAAACCATCTACATTATCAGTAGATATATCTAATAACTCTTGAGCTGTCCTAAAGCTGATGCCATTTATATTTTCCTCTATTTCAAGAACATCCATATGATGGAAAAAATTAACATATCCGGGCAATTCAAAATTTGAAGTAAAGTCAACTATCCTGTCATTACCGCTATTATCTGAAAATTTGAAGGTATCTCTATTAAAGCCTCCACACCAATGAAATGATACTCCGCCGACCAATACGTCATCTCCCTCCTTTCCTTCCAATATATCGCTACCTGAAGAAATACCTTTACACGAAGGTGGCGCAATTTTATATTCACTCCAACCATCAATGTAGTCATTCCCAGAAGAGCCAACTAGATAATCATCATCCAAAGTTCCATACTTATAACTATCAAATGGCTTATGAATAATAATATTGCTTGGATCAATCTCTCCCTGATCTATTGAGTGAAGCTTAACTTCAGTTTGACTGTCTATGAGGAGAGTTAAAAATCCATCATCATCATATCTAATAGATAGATCTGATAAATAATTATTTGATCCAGTGCTTGAAATAAAAATCCTATCAAGCATGGCCTCTGTATATGGATTATATATTTCACTGCCTCTAGCTGAGAATCCTATAATAGTTTTTTTGCCAGGTTTATTTATAAAGAAATTTGTTATATAAAAATTTTTATAAATCGCATCAAAAGATGCGCCAACCGGGATGCCACTTATTAAAATATCGTTCCCTGAGCCAGGAAATATATAGTCAATGCCGGTTCCTCTCCATGGTAAAAAACGTTTAGATCCACTAATCCAGTCATTAGAAGAGGTTCCTTGGATGATATTATTTTCTTGTTCCCATGTTGTATTAATGTTCTCTCCATATACTTCATTGTAAGTTTCTGAATATGTAAAAATAAATGAATCGCTAGTTAACTTTTCAAAAGGGACTCCATGAACAGTAATGTAATTAGATAAACCTAGATCTAGCTTTGCCCACCCATCAAGATTATTAGAAGATCTTGATTTAATATCAGCAAATGAGTCTATTAAAGTTCCATTAATGTTAATTGGAATGATAATTTTATCACTCTTCCGTCCGCTACCCTGTCCATTAGTGGTGTATCCAGAGTCCAAGTCTCTTGAAAACTGCATATCATAATAACCAATTATTAAATCATTGCCGCTATCATCATAGAATTTATAAAAGTCTATAACTCCACCTTGATTGTTATCATTTGTACCTCCAATTAAGACATCATCTCCAATGCCACTATTTAAAATATCATACCCATCATCTGTTCTATCAAATGGAGCTTTGCTTCCTTCCATTCTGGTATTAAATTGAAGTGGTTGTATTATGTCATCTTGACCTGATGGAGATTCATATGTAAATGTCCCTTCGCCTTGAACAACTTTTGCCTTGATTGGAATAATATGAATATGCTCTGGCTTAATTTCATTGATAGCAACTCCCTCTAAAGTAATGGTATTGCCTTGCCCAAGATTAATGACAGCATAACCATTAGAGTTATCTGTTGAATTTTCAAGTATCTCATTAGCTGATGATATTCCAGTATTATTTATGTTTGTTGTTATCTCAAGCCTATCAGTAATACACCTCCCATCTTGTGAGTTGTAATTTGCGCATTGCTCTTCAGGTAACCAAAGCTCCTGAATAAAAAAATCTGTAATAATGTCTTTGCCAGAATTGTCTGTGAATTGAAAAATATTTATTACGTATCCTCCTGAAGAACCTCTGCTTTCTCCACCAGTTAGAATATCGTCACCTCTACCTCCAATCAAAATGTCATATTTTCCATCATTTCCACTTAGGGAATCGTCGCCATCAGTTCCTAAAGTTGCTTGTGGGTGAATTGTTAAGTAACCCAACTCAGTGATACTTACAGTAAGATTTTTTGATAAAGAATAGCTCCCATCAAGGGCTGTTATGGTAGTTTCATAAGAGTCTTTTGTTGCGTAAATAGGCGGATTAGTAAATTTAATAGTCCTCAGCACTGAATCTAAGATAAATGCGCTAGCATCTCCTCCAGAGAGGCTTAGTGATATGGAGTCCCCTTCTTCATCAGAGACATTAATCAAGCCAATAGTAGTTTCTTGCTCAGCAACTGAATACTCTGTAGAGCCAAATATAGGCGCAATATCATTTACGTTGATTACATTAACAGCTATATCTTGAGTAGCTGAATTTTTTCCATCGTAAGCAGTTACAGTTGCTGTATAGGAAGACTTCGTTTCATAGTCAGGAGCTGAAACAAAGGTTAAAGCTCCTGCTGAGGTAATTGTTAACTCAGAGCCTGATATTGTGAAAGTTATATCATCTACTTCAGCATCAGTTGCTGTAACTGTTCCTATAGCAGTTTGGTTTTCATCAGCACTAAAAGTAGCTGCAGATGTAAGCTCAGGCGCTATGTCATTAACATTGGTTACATTGATGATAATATCTTGTGTAGCTGAATTGAATCCGTCACTAGCAGTTACAGTTGCTGTATAAGAAGACTTAGTTTCATAGTCAGGATCTGATTTAAAAGTTAAGACCCCTGCTAAAGTTATAGCTAGTTCCCTTCCGGATACAGAGAAGGTAACTGCGTCACCTTCTGAGTCTATTGCAGTTACTATTCCAATGGATGTTTGGTTTTCATCAGCACTAAAAGTAGCTGCAGATGTAAGCTCAGGCGCTATGTCATTAACATTGGTTACATTGATGATAATATCTTGAGTAGCTGAATTTTTTCCATCGTTAGCAGTCACAGTTGCTGTATAAGAAGACTTCGTTTCATAGTCAGGATCTGATTTGAAAGTTAAGACCCCTGCTGAAGTTATAGATAATTCAGATCCAGATACCGTGAAGGCAATATCATCACCCTCTTCATCTGTTGCAGTTACTGTTCCAATGGATGTTTGGTTTTCATCTGCTGTGAAGATAGTATTAGAGGTAAAACTTGGAGCATTTATATTCTCATCTATATCATTAATATTAACAGTTACATCTTGGGTAGCTGAATTGATTCCGTCACTAGCAGTTACAGTTGCTGTATAGGAAGACTTCGTTTCATAGTCAGGAGCTGAAACAAAGATTAAAACTCCTGCTGAGGTAATTGTTAACTCAGAACCTGATACTGTGAAAGTTATATCATCACCCTCTTCATCTGTTGCAGTTACTGTTCCAATGGATGTTTGGTTTTCATCAGCACTAAAAATAGCCTCAGATGTAAATTTAGGAGCTATATCATTTACATTAGTGATAGCCACAGTTAGATCTTTAGTAACAGTTTCAGTGCCATCGGTTAAAGATAAAATAATTGAATAAGAAGATTTGGTTTCAAAATCTGGGGCTGCTTTAAAAGTTAAAACATTATCAGCTGACAGATCAAAGCTATTGGTATTGGCCCCACTAATAGTTAATGCTAGATCGTCTTCATCCACATCTGAAGTTGAAATAGTTGTTACAGCTCTTTGGTTTTCAGCAGCCTGGATGGTTGATGCTATATCTATTGATGGAGCATCGTTTACTGCCTCAATGGATATGCTTACATCAGCACTGGAGGTTTTATCTCCCTGTGTGATCGTATATGAGAATGTGTCTGTGCCATTAAAATCTGCATTTGGCGTATAAGTAATTACATTGCTAGTAACAGCACTTGATCCATTAGATCCATTGGCTGCAGTGACTGTTATAGGGGCAGTTGTTATAAATGAGTCGTTAGCAAGAACTGTAATATCAACGGCTGTATCCTCAGATGTTGAAGCAGAATCTGCTATTGCGCTTATATCAGGTGTTATTTCATTAGCATCTATATTTTGATCTGTGGCTATATAGTTAAGAACATCCGTTGTGTAACTAGTAAGTGTTTCTGCAGAAGCAGTTCCGTTAGCAATAGCTTTAATGTCTGTTTGTAAGGTTGAGACAGCAAAACGAATGACTGACGTAGTGAGATCATTAGAAGATTTCACCTCTATAACCGGCATAACTCCTGATAGAGCTTTAGTGGTATTTGCTTTTGCTTCATCTGCAATGGTTAATGTTTTGGCAGCTATAACATTGTCTAGAGCTTTTTTTATAAAGGCTTCGGTTTCAATATCTACTTTGGTAGTAGTTTCTGTATATTCTTTTTCTATCTCTTCAGTAATAGCTTTAAAGTAATCTTGTGTTGTTTGGGTTGTAGTATTTAAGTTGTTGGTTATGTTTTGAAATGCATAGGCTAATGTTGTTAGCTGATTGCCCTTCTCGTATAAGTAATCATTAATACCACCATCACCTTTGTTGGCCACAGGATCAAAAGTAAAAACATCAATAGATGAATCAATTCCAAGGGCTGAGTTAATATTTGAGGCTTCTGTCATAAAAGCTGCAACAGAAGTTACTGGAGTTACTGCTTTGAAGTCTGAGTGGCCAGTTAGCTTATGAGTAATTAAAAGATTATCTAAAAGAGTTTGTGAATCTAAGTCTGTTCCACCAATTGAGACAAGATTGCCATTGGCGTATTTGATAGTGAATTTACCGTCATTATCTGAGGTAGTTGATGATTCGTTTGAATCAGCCACCCAGTCATCATCTTCATCTATAAATACCTCGGCACCTGAAATATAGCCGTCCACAACTACTCCATCAGTATTTCTAAAACCCTCAACAGTAACTGAGGAACTTCTTGAGCCACCAGCTCCAGTACAAGAAAGGGTATATGTATTGTTTCCAGTTGTTGAGATCGTTACTGCTTCAGAACCTGAAATAGTTTTTGTTCCTGACCAAGAACCGGATGCAGAACAAGAAGTAGCGTTGGTTGAAGACCAGGTGATAGTTGAAGCATTAGTCAGAAGAACTGTTAAAGGATCTGCTGAAATAGAAACCGTTGGTGCTGGAGTGACTGGAGCCGTTGTATCTCCGCCGCCTCCGCCGCCTCCGCCTCCACATCCAGATATTAGCATTGCTGCTAAGAAAATTGAGAATGTCTTATTTGTAAACATAGACGATTAATATATCAAATAATGATTGTGAAATAATTTTATTTTGAACAACTACCTGCTTTCTTCCATTTTCTCCACTTCCCTTGAAAACCAGAACCAGAAATAGATGCTTTGTTGTTTAATTTTTCTATTTTGAATCTAAATTTTTTACCAGGTCTTGCCGATAGCTCCCAATATAAAAATTCATCTGTACTCTCAACCTTAAGGCCACTGGTAAGAAATGTGTTATCTTCATATTCCAGTCTACCGTCATCAAAATATCTAACGGAAAAGTTCTTCAAGCCCTTACCGCATTGATAATCCTTATAACCAACCTCTTCAGAAACTACAAAAGGCGAAAGAAGTAATAGAGCTAGGAGTTTTTTCATACTAGTTACCTCTATACAAAGCCTTTAATGCTGCTTGAGTTTGTTGCTGACTTCTTAATGACCTCGTATCAGCTTTTAATCTTATTATGTCCATTCTCAGCTGACGATTTTCTTTCTTCTCTGCTTCGTCAATTAATATATCTAATGCTTCAAGGAAAAAAGGTTTTTCTTCAACATAACTAGCTGATGCCAATCTCTGCTCAAGAACCTGCATTTTGTATTCTTGCTCTTGAATTTGTAAATCTCTATAAGCTTCCTGCTTAATACATGATGCAATATTACTTTCAGTCTTCCACCCAAAGTTATTACATCTATCTACCAAAGCAGTAAGTATTAATTGTTTTTGATATTCTTCTTCAGCTACTCTTATCTCTTCTTTTATAGTTTTTTTATCATAATATGCATACTCATCTTCATAATAAACTGCTGAATTAAATCTTGATATGACACATTTATTATTAAGTCCTTTTGAAAAATATTCAGCACTTCCTCCGAATATATCTGAAGTAATTCTTCCATCAGTAAGACACATACCCATCACATCTTGCCTTACATTTAATGTTCCAAAACCAGAAGAACTATTTTCATGCTGCGCCTGACCCTTATGGAATTTCTCACCTGTCACAATATTTAAAGCTTCTGCTCTATACGGCATCACCATATCATCATAGTTCTCAACTATTTTTAATCCAGATGCAAAAGTAACATCAAATTGAGAAGAAACTTCATATTCAAATATTGAGACTTTACTTCCATCAATTCCAGTTGTTGAGCAACCAACAATCCCGAATAGAAGTAATAGAGCTAGGAGTTTTTTCATATTGGATAAGTAGCTTAAATATTTACCATAGTGGTTTTGAAGTGATCTTTTTGCATTGATATGTCATTATAAAAAGATCATTTGATGATGTTCTTGGATAAAGCCTTGTTTCAGTTAGGATTCCTGTCAATTTATCAAGCTTTATCTGAATATTTGTAGATTCATCGTAAAAAGTAATACGGCCATCATCAAAAAAACCATCATAAAGCTCTACTTCTTCACCAGACCATCTAATCACATCTTCCTCTATATTAACTTCTAATGATTCAACATCACTATAAGGTTGAGCATCTCTTTTATCGCCAATAATATCTATAGTGCGACCATCGCATCTAAAAACCATAGATTCATTGGCCCTAAGTTGAGTAAAGAACCCAAATAACAGGAATATAGAAAATAAATTTTTCATTATTTAATTCTGCCATAACATTTAGTGTTAACAAAATTTCATTATAAAAATGATAGTAAAGTGATAAAAAATTCAGTAGTATTAAAATAACTAACCGCAGTTAATGCAGACGCATTAAGCTTCAATTTGATATACATCAATCTGCTTCTAAAGGAGATGTATTGCTATGGAAGCCTATTTAAAATATCTAGAAAAAATTGAGTTATCAGATTCTGATAAACTTTTAATCATTAATCAATTAATAGAACTAAGCGAGAGGTTGTTTGATGAATACTATAATTAGAGAAGGAATTATTTATACAAGAGTTTCATCTCAGAAACAGGTAACACAGGGAAGCGGTCTTGATTCTCAATACTCAGCATGCCTTGCTCATGCAAAAGAAAATAAAATAACTATATTAGAATCTTTTCAAGATGCAGCCTACTCTGGAAAAACTACTGATAGGCCAGGATTGGAAAAATTAATTGCTTATTTAAAACGAAGAAAAGATAAAACATACGTAATATTTGATACCGTTGATAGGCTATCAAGAAATACAGAAGATTACTTCTTTCTTAAGATGACAATACGCAAATACAACGGTTTTCTAATATCACTTAAAGATGACCTAGAGTCAGATAATCCAATAGATCAGCTAAAAGAAACCATGGTGGTAGCATTTGCTGATTTTGATAGAAAGAAAAATGTTGAAAGAGTTAATTCAAGAATGAAAGAAAAGATTAAATCTGGATACTGGCTTCATAGACCTCCAGTTGGTATGTTGCTAGAAAATAAGATTCTTGTTCCCGATAATATGAATTCAAGGCTAATTAAGAGAATATATGACTACTATGCTATCGGCAAATACATAACTTTTGAAAGTATTAAATTCTCAAAAGAAGCAAGGCAGTTAATAAATCCTCTATCAGGAAGGCCTTATCAACTTAAAAATGAATTTATAAAAACTATGCTCACTAATAAATTGTACATAGGGATTATTGATAGCCCAGGGTGGAATCTAAAAGATATAAAAGCTACACATGAGGGCTTTATTAATAAAGATTTATTTGAAAAGGTTCAAAGAAGAATTAAATCTAAAACTCGTAAGAAATATTCTGTGGTTGGAATAGATCATTTTCCTTTAAAGGGTGATATTCAATGCGGACAGTGCTCTCATAAACTTACAGGAAACTATTCCAAAGGTAGAAATAAAAAACATCCTTACTACAGATGCGATTCATCTAAAGAGATATGTGACATGAGACCTAAGAACATCAAGAGAAATGTTATCCATGATGATTTTCTAAAGCTTTTGAAAAAGGTTCGTATCAATACGGAAGTCTTAGAACTTGCTGACAAGATAATGGAAGATACATTTAATAAAAATAGTAATCACCATAAAGGAATTAAACACCTTAATGAGTCTAAAACTAAAGATTTAATGCAAAGAAAAAAATCTCAAATAGATAAATTACTTATTACTTCAAATAAAAGCGTTATAAAAGCTCTTGAAGAAGAGGTAGAGACTATTGATAGGCAAATAAGGGCTCTAGAGCAGTATAAGTTCTCAAGTGAAGACCTTGTTGACTTTAAGCTACATAGCAAAGCTTTATTAACTCATCCTGACAAGGAGTGGGAGAAAGCTAATTCAAAGGTAAAGAAAATAATATTTGATTATGTTTTTGAGAAAAATCTAAAAGTTATAGATGGAAGAATTGGAACCGCCTCATACTCCCTTCCCTATAGGCTTATGAGCAATAATTCATTAACAAAAAGCGGAATGGTGGAGCTAGGCGGGATCGAACCGCCGACCTCTTGCGTGCCACGCAAGCGCTCTCCCAGCTGAGCTATAGCCCCATAGCAGAATTATCTCATTATATGGATAAGAAAAGGGGGTAAGAAAAGATAAATTACTAAATAAAACCTCTAAATCCTTTCAAAACTCGTAATTTAAAAGTTAAGAAATTATCTTTACCAGATGCTT
>Ga0209482_1001716_pt1 | contig 14481 bp, 14 predicted proteins | sample CoawatmetaG10DNA_FD_187512 | JGI IMG/M metagenome (GOLD analysis project Ga0209482, IMG submission 187512) | Marine microbial communities from the West Antarctic Peninsula - Coastal water metaG104-DNA (SPAdes) (version 2) | ecosystem: Environmental > Aquatic > Marine > Coastal ...
CACTCAAATCCTGGCCAAAAACTTAAGGAGTTTTTTGAATGAATCTTTCTGTAAATTGGGTTGATGGCATGTTAATGGTTGGTAAATCTCATAGTGGTCATTCTATTACGATGGATGGTCCAGTAGAGATTGGCGGTGAAAATCTAGGTGTTAGGCCAATGGAAATGCTTTTACTTGGAGTGGCAGGATGCACTATGATTGATGTTGTTACAACACTTAAAAAAATGCGTCAAGACCTATCTCATTGTGAAACTAAGATAAGCGCTGAAAGAGCAAATGAGCATCCAAAAGTTTTTACTGATATTCATATTCACTTTGTTGTTAAAGGTAAAGATTTAGATTCAAAAAAAGTTGATAAGGCAATTAAACTTTCAGCTGAGAAATATTGCTCTGCATCAATCATGCTAGGGAAAACGGCAAAAATTACTCATGATTTTGAAGTCACTGAATAATATTTTATTAAACCGTTATTTCTAAAATACTCATTTAAGATAATCCAGTATAATATGCCTTCTTCGGAGAGATGGCCGAGTGGCTGAAGGCGCTCCCCTGCTAAGGGAGTAAAGGCTTTAACTCCTTTCGAGGGTTCGAATCCCTCTCTCTCCGCCATACAACGCCTATTCCAATAGGCTTTAGTTTTTAACAGTGAGATAAAACGTCATTAATTATCATATGATTGCCTTAATTATCGCACGATTCTATTTATCCTAATATTTCCTTTCCATTAAAAACAGCAGATAATAGTTTTAGTTTTTTTTTGAAATTCATATTAAATATCTTTTTTTAACCAAATTTGATTATAAGACCTATCAAAGAGCTCGCTTCCATCAAACAAGTTAGAATGTTTTTTATGTTTCAATACTAATCCAGCATTTGATAAATACTCAGAAACATTTTGGGCTTGTTTTTTAAAATCATCGTTAACTTCAATCAATAAACCATCAATACCAGAAATGATTTCCAGCCCACCTTTTAAAATTAAATGCTCAATACCATCTACATCCATTTTGATGAAATTAGGCTTTGGTATTTTTAATAATTTAAATGCATCAACCATACTAATTCCAATTGTACTAAACCTGAAAATTTTGGATAACTTTTTACCATCATGTCCATATTCTTCTCCAAATGTTGAGAGTGCCCCTCCCCATTCAGTTGAACTCATATTTAAATGATTAAAGTTTAGGCTTTCTGATAAAGGCAATGGGATGATTGTAATTTTATTTACTAAATCATTTATAAATATATTTCTTGCAAGCAGCTCTAGATTGAATACAGAAGGCTCAAATGCATAAACATCACAATCCTTTTTTTTGGCGGCATAAATACTATAAAGACCAACATTTGCCCCAATATCCCACAAAACACTATTTTTTGGAATAGAGTCAATCCAATCAAGTGTCTCAGGCTCTTTAGTACTAAATGTATCTGATCGAAAGAAATTCAGATTATTTGGGATAACAAATTTTAATTTACATTGGTTATGTGTAATTTCATTTGTAAGATGCATAACATTATTAACAACTTCATTCTGGAAAAACCTACCAAATTTAAAATTACTTAAACCAAAAACAATTCTTGAAATTAAAGCTTTTAAGAATTTATTCAACATAGATTTCATTGTACTTCTCCAAGGTCGGTTATAGCAATCATAAACTTTTCAATTGACTCAAACACTTATCTTTTCAACTTTTGATATAAAAAGTAAATGTTATTTCAAGAGCTCTATATATTTCATAAGTTAAATATCAAGAAATGCAAGATTTAACATATTTTAGCAACTTCTTAGTCTGACTTTCCCATGAATAATTAAGAGCAGTCTCAATCCCATTATTGGATATTAGCTTTTCAAGCTTTTGATCATTAATTAATCTAAGAACATTATCAAACATCTTATCAACATCTTTTGGCATTGATACTAGACAATTCTTTTCATTTTTAGCCCATTCATCAACTCCTGCAACCAAAGTTGTCACAAGGGCGCTTCCACAAGCCATAGCCTCTAAAGGTGGAGCTGGAAAGCCATCATACAAACTAGGGTAAATATAAATATTCGAAGCACAAAGAGCTTGATAATAACTATCACCTGAAAGAAACCCGTGATTAACATCGAACAAGTAGCTGTACTCTTCAGGCAGATTTCCAATTGAGTGAAATTTAACATTGCTTAATTGAAGTCTCCTCAATTTCTTGATAACATCACAACCATAACTCAAGCCTTTTTGAGGTCTTGTAAAACACGAAAGTGAAATAATAATTGGTATCCCTTCAATTCTGTCATGAGCAATATTATTCTTTTCGTATCCCTTCACATCAACTGCATTATTAATTACACAATTAACATTAACACCTAAATTTTGTGCAGATTTTTTAACTGATTCCCCAACGGCAAAGCGATCTACATTAATTTTTTGATCAAGAGCAACCATCCTTTTTTCAAAGAACTCAGATGTATTCTGTTGTATTACTATCTCATAATCAGTATGAATGCTGCCAATTATCACTCCTTTACTCGGATGAAAATCAATTAAATGCTTGAGAATATAGTTTTGAAATACAACTATTGCATCAGAGTCTGGCATATTTGACTCACTTGGCTTAAATAAATATCTATTGAAGACAATATTTTTATTCAAATTTTTAGTCATACTTCTACCTCTAAATGAATAATTATTGGGGTTAATAATTTTTCTTATAACATTCAATGAAGCCTTAATGAGGTGAAAAAAATGGTTTAGGTTATGACTTGAAATATCTATATCTTTCGGTCTTTCTAAAAGATAATCAAAATACCCAATAACTGGATATGAAATTGTAACATTACATCCAAGCCTCACTAAAATATTTGCATATTCTATTGAATTTCTAGTATGACTATGGGGTCCATTATTAGATAGAATAAAATTTATATGTGTCATCTTAATATATATTTATATTATTAATGTAAGTCAAAGCATCTTTCTAAGATAATCTCATAATTCGATTGTTTTTGGCTTCCACTTGTTAGAAAATTTGACGCGTAATTTTTATACACTTTATGATTAATATGAATATTTTTAAAATTATATTCTTCAGATTTATCAATATTAACGAGCATTGAATCTAAAGCATTACTTGATAATTGAATAGATTTAAGAGAGCCAACATCCTTCGTCAATTCATTGCTATAAATATTTATTAAGGGTTTATTATAAATTACACAAAAAGATTTAGCAGTGCTATGTCTTGTAATTGCAAAATCACAAAACTTAATTAACTCATGCGTTTTTCCTTTAATAACGGGCCTACCCCCATACTCTATAGGGTTGCTATTAAAATTACTCAAGGGATGACCAGCAATAATAATTTTAACACCAGTTTCTAACTCTACTTGATCCATAAATTTATTCATTGCAGGATACCATTTTTCTTCAGTCAAAGTATATTGTGTTTTAGAGGTTATTCGACTATCTGCAAACTTTGGACCAGCGCCATCTAATAGAACTGCATATTTAAAATTTATACCTGCAATTTTAGAAATTTTAGAAGAAATGATATTGCTCAACTCCCAAGAATGGCCTTTTATAATTTGAGTTGATTTAGGTAAATACTGGTTAATTATCTGAAAATACTTATCACCTGCCACGAAAAAATAATCTGGAGGTATAAAAAAATATAGAATCCTTCTTAATTGTTTTCCAATAAACTGTTTATATTTATTTTTGCTGATAATATCAATGGGAAGACCATGATTCAGAAATGAAATTACTTTTGGGTTTGATTTTTTTAATAAAAAATTTATTAAAAGGGATTTATACCCATGTTGTTCAATATTGACAGTATTAAAAATTAAATCATCATTTTTATATCTTTCTAACTCATGAGCAAGAGCTTTAATTGAGGCAATATTTTTAACATTTGCCCAATCAAATTTAGAAATATCTGGAGGAGAGGCAAACTTTGGGAAAATAAATAGCCCTAGATTAATTATTGTCACATTAGAATACTTTTCGAATTTATCAATTTCAAAACGCTTATAGTTATTTTTAAGAAACGTATATGGGAAAATAATAATGATATTTGGTTTGTGGCGCATCTCTTTTTTAATAAAAATAAACAGTTTACTTAATATTTAAATTTTATACTGTCTTTATAAAAAAGTTTTTTTTAAGCAATAATAAATGTCAAGATGAGCCAAAATAATATAATTAGAATCATCTAAATTAATCTCAGTAAGAAGCCATTAACAAATTATTACTCAACTTTTTGTAACGATTAAAGTTACACAGTTTATAATATAAAAATTAAAACTCTAAACATTTTTTTCGAAACAATATGAATAAATTTAACATTTTTATTGATGGAACAACTATATTTTCAACTGCAAGTAGCATAATAGTTAGAATTGGAATTTTACTAATTTTTTATACTCGTAAAGATAAGCCTAGATACTTGCTTCTGACCCCTTCAGTATTAGTTAAGCAATTAATTTACGATAGACACCAAAAAGAATGGATCAAAGTATTTATTCGGAATGCAATTGATTTTGGAACAATGAGACGGATATATTTATTAGAAGAGTACAGCACGAGTGAATTTAAAAGACATGAAGATGTTAAATCTTTTTATGAACATATTATAAAAATTAAAAAAACTCCTTTGATAATTGATTGTGGTGGAAATATTGGACTTGCCACAAAGTATTTTTCAAAAAATTATAATAATTCAAAAATTCTTTGTATTGAGCCTGAAAAGTCTAATTTATTGCAAGCAAGAATTAATAATCCCTCTGGTGATATTGATTTTATTGAGTCAGCTATTGGCTCGAAAGATGGATTTGGAAGTATTTTATCAAAAAAAGTTGAGAATAATTCTTATCAAATCTCAAGCTCTTCTGACGGTGAAATTTTGATAACCTCTATAAACGAGCTCTTAAAAAAGTATGATAAAAAATACTATTTTCCTTATATTTTAAAAATTGATATTGAGGGATATGAGTCAGACTTATTTTCCAAAAATTGTGAATGGATAAGTTCTTTTCCGATAATTATAATTGAACTGCATGATTGGATGATGCCGCGAGGGAGAACCTCGTTTAATTTTCTAAATGCAATTGCACCACTTGATAGGGATTTTCTTTGTTTGGGAGAAAATATTTTTAGTATAAGTAACCAAGTTGATGAGATACTAGCCACTCACTAGTAAAAAATTTAAATTTTTAAAACACTTATTTTTTTTAGAGTTAATAATAATAGCTCTCACTTTTTAAATTTTTTTTAAGGATCTAATTACTGAATTCAAACGCTATATAAATGTGACAATTGACTATTAAACCTAATGTTGTAGTCTTCAATAATTAAATTAAAATCAGCCAATTGCAGGATCGTGACTGTAAAGCAAATAGTTTTTTTAACATTAATCCTAACCTTAGCCAATGGAAGTTTTTTTAGTAATATAAAAATGTACTTTATAGGTCATAGTTTAAAATAGTAAGTTAATATAAATAAAATTAAGTAAATGAAAATAACTGTTATTGGTTCTGGTTACGTAGGGTTGGTTTCTGGCTCTTGTCTCGCCGAACTTGGTCATGATGTTCTATGTTTAGATTTGAATCTAAAAAAGATAGCACTTCTTCAGTCTGGAGAAGTTCCAATTTATGAGCCTGGTCTTGAAGATTTGATAAAGGATAATATTAGTGCTGGGCGTTTACGTTTTACTACTGATATTTCAGAGAGTGTCTCTCATGGATTAGTTCAAATGATTGCAGTTGGAACACCTTCAGATGAAAATGGATCTGCTGACATGCAGCATGTAATTAATGCAGCCAAAAATATAGGGCAATATATGAATGAAAATAAAGTCATTGTTGATAAATCTACTGTCCCTGTTGGAACTTCTGAAAAAGTTAAGAAAGTTATTCAGGACGAGCTTGATAAAAGAGAACTTCTTATAAAATTTAGTGTTGCCTCTAATCCAGAATTTCTAAAAGAAGGAAATGCAATTAATGACTTTTATAATCCTGATAGAATTGTAATTGGAGCTGAAGATCAATTATCGATTGATACTCTAAAGGAGATGTATGATTCCTTTTTGGCCAATCCTGATACTTTAATTATTATGGACGTTAAGTCGGCTGAACTGACTAAGTATGCTGCTAATGCAATGCTCGCTACAAGAATTTCATTCATGAATGAGTTGGCAAATTTAGCAGAACTCGTTGGTGCAAGAATTGATGATGTTCATAAGGGTATTGGCTCTGACAAACGAATTGGATATGATTTCCTATATGCTGGTTGTGGATACGGGGGGTCATGCCTTCCTAAAGATGTTCGCGCACTTCAAAAAATTGGCCAAGATTACGGCTTGCCATTGAAAATTTTAAGTGCTGTTGAGGAGGTTAATGAAGCTCAGAAATATTTTTTATTAAATAAAATCAAGGATCGTTTTGGTAGTGACTTAAATGGAAAGTGTTTCGCAATTTGGGGCTTGGCTTTTAAGTCAGGCACAGATGATATGCGTGAAGCTGTAAGTCGAGTAACTATGGAAGGATTATGGGCATGTGGAGCAACTTTATCTGCTTATGATCCAATAGCGATAAGCGAAAGTAAAAGTATATATGGAGACAGGGCGGATTTGAGTTATGTGAATAGTCCAAAAGATGCATTAGAAAGTGTAGATGCTTTAATTATATTGACTGATTGGAAAGGTTTTAGAGTTTATGATTTTGAAAAAGACAAATCCAAGTTTAAAAACTTGGTAATTTTTGATGGTCGGAATCTTTTTAATCCGTCAGATATGGAGTTACTTGAGCTTGAATACTTTAGTATTGGCAGAGGTAATTAAAAAAAAATAAACTTTTTAGATTAAATACTTTAGTAAAAGGAAATATAGAATGACAGACTTAGTTAAAAAAGTGCTAGTTACTGGTGGTGCAGGTTTTTTAGGTTCGCATTTATGTGATCGATTAATTAAAGATGGAAGTAAAGTAATATGTGTTGATAATTTTTATACAGGTTCAAAAGAAAATATTTCCCACTTACTGCCACTTGATAGTTTTGAGTTGGTCAATCACGACATTAGCTTTCCTTTAGACCTTGAAGTTGATGAGATTTATAACCTAGCATGTCCTGCATCGCCAATACATTACCAGAGAGATCCAATTCAAACTACAAAAACTTGTGTGATTGGTTCCCTTAATATGCTTAATTTAGCTAAGCGACTTGACGCTCGTATCTTTCAGGCTTCAACTTCTGAGGTTTATGGTGATCCACTTGTTCACCCCCAGAGAGAAAGTTACTGGGGAAATGTTAATCCAATTGGTACTCGCTCTTGTTATGATGAAGGGAAGAGGTGCGCTGAAACACTCTTTTTTGACTATCATCGTCAGCATTCTTTACAGATAAAAGTTGGTCGCATATTTAATACCTATGGACCACGAATGCATCCAAATGATGGCCGAGTTGTGTCCAATTTTATAGTCCAAGCTTTACAAAATAAACCATTAACTATTTATGGAGATGGAGGCCAAACTCGATCATTTTGCTATGTTGATGATTTGATAGAGGCTTTTATACGATTTATGGGAACCCCCGAAACTTTTACTGGTCCTTTTAATTTGGGAAATTCTGTGGAATTTACTATTCGAGAGCTTGCTGAATCTATTCTTGAGTTAACTAACTCCTCATCGAAACTCAACTTTTTGAAATTACCTTCAGATGATCCCAAGCAACGAAAACCTGATTTGTCCATGACTTCGGAAGCGCTAAACTGGGCGCCAAAGACAACACTCTATGATGGGCTATTAAAAACGATACCTTATTTTTCTAAGGCACTTAAGCAGGGAATAAATATAAAGACAGAGAGCACTATATGAAAATTATTTGGACGGCATAATTTATGCCATTTTTTTCCGTTGTAATTCCAACCTTTAATTCTGCTACCAAGATTCACCGAGCAATTGACTCTGTGCTTTCTCAAACATATGGTAATTTTGAAATCCTAGTTATGGATGATGGGTCAGAAGATAATACAGCTGAAGTGGTTAGTCGCTATAAGTCCGTCAAACTGATATATAAAAATGATATAAATTTTGGAGGGCCAGCTAGGCCACGTAATCGAGGCATTTCACTAGCTAATGGAGAGTGGATTTGTTTTTTAGATGCAGATGACTGGTGGACTAATAATAAATTGCAAGCTTGTTTTGACTGCATTAATGATAATGTCGATTTGATTTATCATGATCTAGACATCATTAGTGAAGAATCATTATTATTTAAACGTAAAACCATAAACTCTTGGCACTTAAAAAAACCAATCTTAATGGACTTACTTTTGAATGGAAATCCAATTGCTAATTCATCCACAGTAGTTCGCAAAAGTTTATTTAAATTAATTGGTGGAATTAATGAGAAATCTGAATTAATTGCAGCCGAAGATTATCATACTTGGTTGCGTCTAGCTCAGTTGACGGATCAATTTGTATATCTACCAGAAAAGCTTGGCTATTATTTAGTACATAATCAAAGCATTTCAAAAAAAGACATGTCGGGAGCATATATGGAGTCAATAAAAGAATTTTTTACTTCTCTAACTATTAAGCAGCAAAGAGTTATTAAAAGTAATGCTGCATATATGTCTGGAAAACATTATTACCTTAATAAAGAATATAAAGTTGCTTTTAATAAACTACTTAAATCTATTATTGGTGCGAAAGTTGGCATAGCAATGCGCGCACTCTTGCTTTTAATAATAATTATTTATAGAGCTATTCTTGGGTTTTTTCTTATTAGAGAGAAGTAATTTTGGTTAATAAATTTTCAATATCTAGCTCTTGATGAGAATAAGAAAGAATTTTTTCTTGTTTTAATAACTCACTATACAATCTACTCCGCTCAAATAAATATAAATTCTTTTTATACGAACTATGTACTGCTCTATAAAATTTATCATTTAAATTAAAGACATACTCAGATGGGTCTCTAAATGATGATTCAAGAATATGCATTAGTCTCTTTTTAAATTAAACTTTTTCAATAATTTAGAAAATAATACTTTCAACCTACTCCAGTAGACTTTAATAAAAAAAATACTTGAAAAGAATCCTGCTAGAATAACTTGAAGGAAATATCCTCCTGGTCCCATGTCCAAATATGCATAGCATCTAGTAACTAAACTAAAGTATATTGCAATTGCTAGAACAACAGTCTTCATAAGCATTAGTGAATAAATATTAAAATAATTATATAGGCTAAATTGAAATTATCAATTGTAGACAGAAGTCTATAAGTAAAATGAAATTAAATTAAATCGAAAAGGTTGTATTAATTGATCAAGAAATGTCTATTCCCAGCTGCAGGCTATGGTACTCGTTTTCTTCCAGCAACTAAAGCAGTGCCTAAAGAAATGTTGCCAATTTTAACTAAACCACTATTACAGTATGGTGTAGAAGAAGCATTATCTGCAGGTATTAATAATATGGCAATTGTTACTGGAAGAGGAAAACGCTCAATCGAAGATCATTTTGATAATGCATTTGAGTTAGAGGCTCAACTTCATGGTACTTCAAAAGATCATTTATTATCTGAAATAAAGTTAGTTATTGAAAACTCAAAATTTACTTATGTTCGCCAGAGAGAAATGCGTGGCTTAGGGGACGCTATATTAACTGGTGAACCACTGATAGGAAATGAGCCTTTTGCCGTGATTCTAGCTGATGATTTATGTAGTCATGATTCAGAAAGTGTGCTAACTCAAATGATTAAAATCTATAATAAATACCAATGCTCTATTATAGCTATTGAAGAAGTGCCAAGTAATCTTGTGAATCAATATGGCATTATTAGTGGGAAATTAATTGATGATTCAAATGATATTTATAGAGTTTCTAGTATGATTGAAAAACCGGACATCAAAGATGCTCCAAGTAATCTAGCAATTATTGGCCGCTATATACTTACTCCAGATATTTTTAAAATCCTCAAAGAAATACGCCCAGGTCAAAATAATGAAATTCAAATTACAGACGCACTTCTTGAGCAAGCAAAAAAAGGTAAAGTTATTGCTTATAAATTTAAAGGGAAAAGATTTGACTGTGGAAATATTAAAGGTTATCTTCAAGCAACAAACTATTTTGCCGAACTCTTAGGAATTAATAACTAAACTTAATAATATGACTAGAAAGATTTTGGTAAAAACTCTGGAACCAGTTTTATAATCAACTTTCTAGCTTCTTTATTATCGGACGAGTTTGATGCCTTTTCTAATTCAGCTAAAGCTGGCTTAAGTTTAGCCCAATTTATCATCTCTTCTTCAGCTCTCATAATAAGAGGATGACTTGTTTTTACTGACTTAGCACTAACTAATAATTCTTCAAATAACTTCTCTCCTGGCCTAAGGCCTGTATATATAATTTCAATATCACCATCAGGATTATTATTATCTTGTACCTGCAGTCCACTCAGAGAAATCATTTTTCGCGCTAAATCATTAATTAGTATTGGCTTACCCATATCTAAAATAAAAACATCTCCGCCTTCTGCCATTGCTCCAGCTTGGATTACTAGTTCAACAGCCTCAGGAATAGTCATAAAAAATCGGACAACTTTAATATCTGTTACTGTAATTGGACCACCTTGCTTAATTTGTTTTTTAAATAATGGAATGACCGAACCACTAGAATCTAAAACATTTCCAAAACGAACCATAGTAAAACAAGTGTTATGCGACTCTTTTGCTAGTGCTTGAACCACTAATTCTGCAACTCGTTTTGCTGCACCCATTGTATTAGTAGGCCTAACAGCCTTATCAGTAGAAATTAAAACAAAAGTTTCAACTTTAGCCTTTATAGCCGCTTCAGCAACATTTCTTGTTCCAATTGAATTATTAAGAATTCCTTCTGATGGATTTAATTCCACTAAAGGAACATGTTTATAAGCAGCTGCATGATAAATAGTATCAACTTTATAAAACTCAAATATATTTAGTAATTTTGAGTAGTATCTAACAGATCCAAGTACTGGAACTATTGGGATTTCAAAGACATTTTCACTAATTAGCTCCTGTTCAATCTGATACAGTGTTGATTCACTAATATCAAAAAGAATAATTTTTTTTGGATTCAAAACGAGTATTTGCCTACAGAGCTCTGCACCTATTGAGCCACCTGCCCCAGTTACTAAAACTACCTTATCTGTAATTTTAGTTTTTAAAAGTTTAATATTTGGCTCTATAGGTTCTCTGCCCAACAAATCATGAATATTAACTTTCCTAAGATCTTCAATTTTTATTACTCCTTGAGCTAATTCAGAAATACTTGGAACTGATCTAACTGTCACACTTTTTGACTCTAAAAAATTCATTATTTCTTTCCGGCGCAAGCGAGATATAGATGGCATAGCAATTAGAATTTCTGCTATGTTTTTGTTAATAATTAAATCATTCAAATCACTGGGTGGTGAAACGCTTATACCATTAATTGCCTGATTTTGAATTTGAACAGAGTCATCAATTAATCCTACAGGATTGTATTCCTTTGATTGCTTTAAGGCCAATAGAAGCTGCCTACCTGCATCTCCAGCACCATAAATTACAACATTTTTATACAGTAAATTCTTATCATCTGTAAGAATCCATCTAGCAATCATTCTTATACTACATATAGAGATAATAGATAGAAGCCAATTAATTAAAACAACAGACCTTGGCGTATTTTCTATACCAATTAGAAAAATAAAAACTCCCCATACTAATGCATATAAACTAACTGCTTGCACAATAGCCCACAAAGATCTAAAGCCAATAAACCGAAGAATCTCTCTATAAAGTCCAAAACGTATAAAAATTGGAATTGCTATTAATGGCGCAAATAAGAAAGCAATTATTAATGAAATCTTTGGTAAAAAGAAGAATCCATACCTTAAGAATAAAGACATAAATATTATGAATATTATTATAAAGACATCAGAAAAAACCATCAGCAGTTTTTTCTTCTTCCTAGATAAATTTACAAGACTCTTTAACATAGATTGAAACATAATTTAAAAAAAACTAACTAATATCCATTAGGATATTTTGATTGGAAGCGCCAACTATCTTCACACATCTTGTGAAGATTATAATTAGCTTTCCAACCCAGAACTTTAGCTGCAAGAGACGCATCAGCATAATATTCACCAATATCTCCTGGCCTTCTTTCAACAATCTCATATAAAATTTCCCTTCCTGAAGCAAGCTCAAAAGCTTTTATTATATCTAACACAGAATAGCCAATTCCAGTTCCTAAGTTTACCTTTAAAACTTGAGGCTTCCCTTGAAACACTTTCAGTGCTCTTACATGGCCTTGTGCTAAATCAACAACATGAATATAATCACGGACTCCAGTACCATCTGAAGTATCATAATCACCTCCAAACACCTTTAATCTATCTAGCCTTCCGATTGCAACTTGAGAAATATATGGCATTAAGTTATTAGGCTCATTAAGGGGGCTGTCTCCAATTAATCCACTTTTATGGGCTCCCACAGGATTAAAATATCTTAATATAGTTATATTCCAAAACGCATTAGCCACAAATAAATCTTCTAAGATATTTTCAATTATTAATTTTGAACGCCCATATGGATTTGATGTTGATAAGGAAGCACTTTCATTTATTGGGAGATTGTTAGTTTCTGAATATACTGATGCTGATGAACTAAAAATGAGATTAAAGCATCCAAAATCTTTCATTACTTCACATAATACAAGAGTCCCATTAATATTATTATCATAATATTGTATTGGTCTGATTACAGATTCCCCAACTGCTTTATAGCCTGCAAAATGAATAACACCATCTATTTTGTGCTTATTAAAGACCTCTTCAAGAAGAATTTTATTTCTAATATCAATATTATAGAAAATTACTTTTCTTCTAATTATTTTTTCAATTGCATAAATTGATTTAATAGATGAGTTACTTAAATTATCTGCAATAATAACTTCGTATCCAGCATCAATCAACTCAACACAAGTATGTGAACCAATAAATCCAGCACCACCTGTAATAAGTATTTTCATAATATATATATTTTAATGAATTAGAGGAATTAGTGTAGAGGGTTTTAATCAAAGGGTATTAAGAGGTCAGGAGTTCGTGTAGCCAGTGCTACAAGTATTCGAGTCTCCTTTTCATACAAAAGGAAAAACCCTGTCGCGAAATCGTTGATGGAAGTCCCACTAAATCTAACTTAGAAGCAACCTTAAAATGGCGAAATGAAAAACTTATTCCAGCTATTAATAATGGAACATTTAATTATGCTAGTTGGTTTCTAAAAATCTAAACACAGATTTCAATTTCAATTAGGTTCAGGCACTAAATTTGGTGCTTATTTAAAAAGATGGAATCAAGACCATATAAATAAACTCTGATTTAAAAGACTCTACAGTTGCTTCAAAAACTAGAATAGTCAATAGGATTAATAAAATACTTGGAAAAAATATCTACCTGAAATAGATGAAAGAACTATAAGAGAATTTATTCAATCTAAAGGTGGCTCAAAAATTACAATTAATAATTATCTTTCAATATTTAGACCAGCCTTACTTAAAGTGCATTATCTAAATTTAATTCTTGAAAGCCCTCTGCGTGATGTGAAACCAATTAAAGGTAAAAAAAGTAAAGCAAAAAATGAAGTTAACCTTTTTTCATAGAATGAAATGTCTAAAATTCTAAATAGCTGTGGTAAAGGTCAAGTTCAAAATATAATTCGCTTTGCTTTTTGGATAGGACTGAGGCCCTCTGAATTAATAGAGCTTTGATGGGATGATATTAGAGATAGTAAGATTTGAATTAGTAGAATAAGAACGGATCATTCTAAAGAGCCTGAAGTACCTAAAACATTAGCTGACTATAGAACACTTAAAATATTGCATGAAGTAAAGAAAGCATTAAACTCTCAAAAGAAATATACTGGCGAGATTGATGAACATATTTTTTGAATCTAAATACAAATAAAAAATGGGGCTGCCCTTCTAGATATGATGACCATTGGATAAGAAATATAAAAAAAATCAGGGGTTAGATATCGTTATTGTTACCAAAAAAGACACATTTTTGCTAAAATGATGTCGAGTGCTGTATAGAATTTAATGTGGGTATCTACACAAATGGGTCATGACTCTATAAAAGAAACTTTAGATACTTATGCAAGATGGCATGAAGACAATGATTCAGAGGTTGGGATGAAGGCAACAGAAGCGTTTAAATTACAGCAAAAATAAGTGATTATCGCACTATTATCGCACGATAGCCCCTACAACCCCTACTATGAAAGGATGCACTAAGGGTTCGAATCCCCCTCTCTCCACCATTTTTATTTTTCTATCAAAAGAGTGAACAATCTATGAACAAACCAAAAGCTATCCATTGGTTTCGACAAGATCTTAGGTTATCAGACAACCCTGCATTTAATGATGCGGCAAATAGTAGCTCAATACTTCCTATCTACATTCTTGATAATGAA
>Ga0209482_1001720_pt1 | contig 14458 bp, 14 predicted proteins | sample CoawatmetaG10DNA_FD_187512 | JGI IMG/M metagenome (GOLD analysis project Ga0209482, IMG submission 187512) | Marine microbial communities from the West Antarctic Peninsula - Coastal water metaG104-DNA (SPAdes) (version 2) | ecosystem: Environmental > Aquatic > Marine > Coastal ...
GCATTCCCATTCCTAATATTTGCAGTTCATTTTTTAGGTATCTCATCAATAATGGGTGCAATCAATATTATTGCGACTGTCTTTAATATGCGCGCTCCTGGAATGACCCTTATGCAAATGCCATTATTTGTATGGACTTGGGTGATTACATCATTTTTATTAATTGCATCTTTACCAGTACTTGCAGGTGGTGTAACGATGCTGTTAACTGATAAATATTTTGGTACCAGCTTCTTTGATGCTGCAGGTGGTGGGGACCCAGTTTTATTTCAACATATTTTCTGGTTTTTTGGACATCCTGAAGTTTATATTTTAGCTTTACCAGCATTCGGAATAGTGTCTCAAATCATTCCTGCATTTGCTAGAAAGCCTCTATTTGGTTATGCATCGATGGTTTATGCAACAGCGTCAATTGCAATTCTTTCCTTCTTTGTTTGGGCACACCACATGTTTACTGTAGGCCTGCCAATCAAAGGGGAACTATTTTTTATGTATGCGACCATGTTGATTGCAGTTCCAACGGGAGTAAAAGTCTTTAATTGGATTGCCACCATGTGGAAGGGATCAATGACTTTTGAAACTCCTATGTTATTTTCTGTCGCATTCGTTATTTTATTTACAATTGGTGGATTTTCAGGATTAATGCTTGGAATTACTCCAGTTGATTTCCAATACCATGATACTTACTTTGTAGTTGCTCATTTCCATTACGTATTATTAACGGGAGCTATATTTGCTTTAATGGCTGCAGCTTATTATTGGTTACCAAAGTGGACAGGAAATATGTACGATGAGCGATTAGGTAAAATTCATTTCTGGTTGTCTTTAATTTCATCAAATGTATTGTTCTTCCCTCAACATTTCCTTGGCCTAGCAGGTATGCCAAGAAGAATACCTGACTATAATATCCAATTTGCTGATTTCAACATGATTTCTAGTATCGGTGGATTTGCATACGGCATTACCCAATTACTATTTGTTTATATAGTTATCAAGTGTGCTATGGGTGGAAAAAGAGCTAGAGCTAGATCATGGGAGGGCGCCAAAGGCCTTGAATGGGAAGTTCCATCACCAGCACCATTCCATACTTTTGAAACGCCGCCTAAATTAACGAAGAAAGTACTTGAAGGCTTATATTAACTTTAATGGCTGAAAAAAAGGATAATGCAGAAGGGCAATTACGAAAAAAAAATAAGCGACTGGCAATAGTTTTAAGCTTGGTCGCTTGTTTGTTTTACGGATTTTTTGTTTTGATGCATGCTATAAATGGATAATAAGAAAAGTATTAAGAAAACAACGGTTAGTTTATTTCTATTTACAATTTTTATGTTTGGTTTTGGTTATGGGCTGGTTCCTCTTTATGATGTTTTTTGCAAAATAACTGGATTAAATGGTAAAACTATTCGTGTTACCGAAAATATAAATAGAGAAGTAATAGTTTCAGATCGTTTAATAAAAGTTCAGTTTGATGCGAACATAAACGGTGATTTGCCATGGACATTAAAGCCCAATCAAAGAATAATGAGGGTGCAGCCAGGTAAGTTTTATGAGGCGGTATATACTGTTAAGAATATAAAAGATAAAGATATTATTGGGCAAGCAATTCCTAGTGTTTCACCACAAATTGCTTCATTATATTTTAAGAAAGCTGAATGTTTTTGTTTTGTAAATCAACTCCTTAAAGCTGGTGAAACTAAAGAGATGGTAGTTAGGTTTGAAGTAGATAAAGAACTGCCTGAGGACGTTGAAGAGCTCACACTTTCGTATACCTTTTTTAGGGTAAAGAACGTAGCATTATTAAATTAATTAAATTTTTAAGACAGGAATCTTAATATGGCAACTCAAGAAATATACTATATTCCAGAAGGCAGTAAGTGGCCAATTGTTGGAACCCTTTCGTTGTTCATTACCTTTTTAGGTGGAGCTATGATGTTTAATAGTGTTGATGCTGGTAAGTATGTATTAATCGTCGGGTTAGCTGCATTAACCTATATGTTCGCTGGCTGGTTTGCTGATGTGATTTCAGAAAGTATTGCAGGAAAATATAGCAAACAGGTCGATGTAAGTTTTAGAATGGGAATGGGTTGGTTCATTTTATCTGAAGTAATGTTTTTTGCAGCATTCTTTGGTGCACTTTATTATGCGCGAGTGTTTTCGATTCCATGGCTTAGTGGTGAGGGCCAAGGAGGGCATAATGGAACGCATGAATTTTTATGGTCATCTTTTCAAGCTAGTTGGCCAATGAATGTTATGCCAGATCCATCTAAATATACTCAGTACAATAATGTAGTTCCAGCATTTGGAGTTCCAGCTGTTAATACTGCTCTTTTATTAGCTAGTGGGGTGACTGTCACATTTGCTCATTGGGCATTAAAAAAAGGTAATAGAACAGCCTTAAGTGCATGGCTTTTTGCTACAGTTGCTTTAGGGTTTATATTTGTCTATTTTCAAGCGGGCGAATATGCTCATGCCATGAATGATTTGGATTTAACAATTAATGGTGGAATTTACGGTTCAACATTCTATTTGCTTACAGGCTTTCATGGGTTTCATGTGACCATGGGCGCCATAATGCTAGCAGTGATTTTGTTTAGATCATTAAAGGGCCACTTTACCAAGAAAGATCATTTTGCTTTTGAAGCGGTAGCCTGGTATTGGCATTTTGTTGACGTCGTCTGGCTCGGTTTATTTATATTCGTATACTGGATATAACATTAAAAAAGCTACTACATGTAGCTTTTTTAAATATGATTTGGTGTAATCCATCCCATTGAGTAACCAAAAAATATTAAAATGAAAAGAAAGACAGAGAGTACTATTCTAATGGTTAATGATTTGGCCATCTTCATAGATTGATCGTCATCTTTCATTAGGAAGTGCAGCCCTTTGGTTAAAGAGATTAAAATTATTATCAGAATAAAAATGATTAGGAATTTAAAAACTACTGAGATATCCATTATTTCTCCAAAAAGGATAAAAATTGTTTTTTAAAAAATATGAATTGAATTTCACATTAGTTCCAACCATTGCATTTCTGGTTGCATTTATTTGCTTTATTCAGCTAGGATTTTGGCAGCTTGAAAGAGCTAGCGAAAAAAATAACATTAATTCCAATTATACTTTACGCCAAGATGATACTTTAATAAATCTTAACAGTTCAAAATCAATAAATAATAAAGAAGCAATATTATGGAGGCGCGCTGAAGTAAATGGTTCATTTTTGAATAAAAAAAATATAATTTTAGATAATCAAATCTTTAATCAAATTGCAGGCTTTAATATTCTGACGCCATTTTTAATTAAAGATAGTAAGTATGTAGTTTTGATTAATCGGGGCTGGCAGCCCAATCTGGCTCGCCGTGATTTGATTCCAAATATTAAAAATCTAGAAGGCACTAAAATCTTAAAAGGTAATATTGCTAAATTTCCTACCAGTGGGATAAGCTTGGGTCAAAATAATATTGAGACATTAAACGCCTCAGTTTTCAGGATGCAAAGATTAGACTTCGACGAATTAAAATATTTTTTAACATTTAACTTATTACCTTACATGGTTTATATAGATCCTTTACTTGATGAGGAAAGTTATAATACGTTTAAACTGCCAGCACCAGATTCTCAGAAAAACTATGGTTATTCTTTTCAGTGGTTTGCTTTTGCTTTTACATTATTAATTATCTTTATAAAGATTGGAATTAGGAGAAAAAATGTCATTAAGTCAAAAAAATAAAGGAAAACTAACTTTAATTGGTATCTTTCTTTTATTTTTCATTCCAATTATTGCCTCATGGTACCTAGTTTTTTATACTGATTTTATGCAAGACTCTCAAGGAATACAGCATGGAAAATTAGTTAGCCCCGTAGTTAGTATTGGACCTATAAAGGCAAAAGAAATTTCAACTATGAGTGAGGTTGAAATTACTAAAAAATGGGTTTTAGTTTTTATTCAAAATAACGTATGTGACGAATTTTGCAGCGAAAGGTTGTATCAACTGCGACAGATTCGTTTGGCATTAGGGGAAGATAGAGATAAGGTTGATCGACTAGTAATTTTTAACCAAATAAATAATTTTAACGAACTTAAAGACCTATATTCTGGGCAAAAATTTATTGACGATAGTTTTAAGGATTACCAATTTTTAGTTAAAAAATTTAACGTGGTACATTCAGACAAAACAAACCCAATTTTCTTATTGGACCCATATGGTTTTTTAATGATGCAATACCCTAAAGGGACAGATCCAAAAGGGATTATTAAGGATATTGAGAGGCTTATTAAGAACTCGAAATAGATTTTTTAATTGCTTTCTGAAGCAATGAGTCAAATTCATCAAAATTGATTTCACCGATTATTCGATTAATTATTTTTCCTTCATGGTTAATAAGAAATGAAGTGGGTGTAAGAGTAACATTGTTAAATTGAGCTGAAATTTTCTTTTCAATATCCAGTACTACAGGAAATGGAAGATTATTATTTTTTGAGAAGTTTAAAACATGACTTGGTGGATCATAAAACATTGATACTGCTATGACCTCAAAATTTTGGTTCTTATACTTATTGTATGTTTTTATTAAGCCTGGCATTTCGGCAATGCAACCAGGGCAATCAGTGGCCCAGAAATTAATTAACACTACTTTTCCTAAAAGATTCTTTGAGGTAATTTTTTCTCCGCTAATAGTCGTCATGTCTAAAGTATCCACAATATCTTTTTGGAAACTTATTAATACAAGACTAGTCAATAGAATGATTACGCAAGATACGATAATATTTTTTTTTATGTTCATAGTTTTTTTAATTAGTATCTTTTTTTTTCGTAACCAATGTTAAGATTGTTAAAAAATTTATTAGATGTTATCTGGTTATTTCTCATGAATATGCGTAGGGCACGAATAAAATAACCAGATATAATTCTGCCATTCTACATTAAGTATAACCCAACGTTTTTAGGACACCATTGCTTTGATTTGGTTTAAACGATTAATTCTTTCTTCTGCAATTTTGACACTGTGTGTTGTAGTTTTTGGCGCCTATGTAAGGCTTACAGATGCAGGTCTCGGTTGCCCTGATTGGCCTGGTTGTTTTGGGACACTAACAGTGCCAGAAAGTGAGTTTGCAATTATGGAAGCTCAAGGCTTATATCCGGGTAGTATTGTTGAAGTTGGTAAGGCATGGAGAGAAATGATCCACAGATACTTAGCGGGGATTCTTGGATTATTGATTTTATTGATTTCGTTTAAAAGTTATAAAATTCGTGATGAACTTAAAGTAAGCCTTACATTACCTTTTTCTATACTTGCCCTAGTTATTTTCCAAGCCACTTTAGGGATGTGGACAGTTACGGAACTTCTAAAGCCAGCTATTGTGACCGCTCATTTAATGGGGGGCATGACAATATTGGCATTATTAACTTATTTAACCCATCGTCATATAGGTGCGGTTAGCAATACCATCATCATTAATCCAGGGATTAAATCCTATATTCGATTTGGTTTTGTATTATTATTTATTCAAATTTTGCTTGGTGGCTGGACAAGCACGAATTATGCCGCATTAGCGTGTACAGATTTCCCAACTTGCCATGGCTCACTTATGCCAGATATGGACTTTAAAAATGGCTTTAACCCTTTTAGGGAGCTTGGAATGACGGCATCAGGCGAGGGTTTATCTATTAAGGCTCTTCAAGCAATTCAATGGGTTCATAGAGTCGGAGCTCTTGTATTGACTGCTTATTTTATTTTTATGGCTTATTTATTAAGAAATTATCCATCAACTAGGTTCTATCGAAACCTTTTACTTTTAGTCTTACTTCTTCAGATTGTTATTGGTATTGCTAATTTGGTACTGTATTTACCATTATTTTTAGCCACTCTACATAACTTTGGTGCAGCATTATTGGTTATAATAACAACTATTATTAATTCAAGAATTACTCCGCAATATGATAAAAACTATACCTATTAAAAGTTATTGCTCGATTGAAAATCTAAAATCTTTTTTCGCACTTTGCAAGCCAAGAGTAAATGCTTTAATAGTTTTTACCGCTGTTATAGGAATGTTTCTGTCTACACCCGGCATGGTTCCATTTAGTGTATTGATTAGTGCTATTTTTGGAATCGGTTTTGTATCGGGAGCAGCAGCAGCTTTCAATTGCTTAATTGAAGAAAAAATTGATGCTCGAATGGCAAGAACTCGAGGCAGGCCCTTACCTATGGGAAAAGTGTCCCAAAAAGAAACTATTTTCTTTGCCTCTATATTAGGTGGATTAGGATTATTTATTCTTTTTTATTTTTTAAATTTCTTAACGATGTGGCTCACAGCACTAACTTTTTTTGCCTATGCAGTGGTTTATACAATCTTTCTTAAGCCTGCGACACCTATGAATATAGTTATTGGCGGTGCTTCAGGAGCAATGCCACCAGTTTTAGGGTGGGCGGCAGTGAATAATCACCTATCCCCTGAAGCATGGATTTTATTTTTAATTATTTTTTGTTGGACACCACCTCATTTTTGGGCGTTAGCGTTATATCGTCGAGTAGAATACGCTAAAGTGGGTATTCCAATGCTGCCAGTTACGCATGGAGAGAAATTTACTTTACTTCATATTGTTCTTTACACAATTATTTTGGTTATTGTTACCATGATGCCATTCAGTATTGGGATGACAGGCCTCATTTATTTATTTTTTGCAACGGTACTAAATGCCATATTTCTTTATTATGTTGTCATGCTCTATAGGAATTATTCTGATAAACTATCTATGAAAATTTTTAGATATTCAATACTATATCTTGGCTTAATATTCACAGCATTTTTGATAGACCATTATTTTAAATTTATTTTTGTTTAAATTTATTTTGTTTAAATTTTAAGAAGGAAGATTTATGAGCGGGAAAAGAAAATTAAAAGACATCCTAGAAACAATCGGAGTTGTTGTTGGCAGTTTGGCTGGAGCAATTATAATTATTACTGCTGCTACAACTAAATATGATTTTAGCCAGGCAGAGGAGCCTAAGATTGTCGAAAATAACACGCAAGAAGATATATCGCCAGTAGCCAAGGTTGCAGTTGCTAATGAATCTATTGCTGAATCGGGGACTGAAAATTCTATATCTGCAGATAAAATTATAAAAGCTAATTGTGCAATGTGCCATGCAGGTGGTCTAATGGGTGCACCAAAAATTGGAGATATTGCGCTTTGGGCCCCAAGAATTGCTCAAGGTAAAGATATGCTTATCAATAATGCTATTAAAGGTATTAGAATGATGCCGGCTAAAGGCGGAAATTCAAGACTTACCGATGAGGAAGTTGCTGCAGCTGTTATAAGTATGGCAAACGCATCTGGAGGTAAGTTATAAATTTCTAGATGTCAATTTATGCTATTGGCGATTTACAAGGGTGTTTTTACTCATTTCAATCTTTATTAAATGTTATAAATTTTAATAAAAGTGAAGACGAGTTATGGTTAGTCGGTGATTTAGTTAATCGTGGTCAGGGCTCACTAGAGGTTCTTAATTGGTGTTACGAGTATCGAGATAATATAAAAATTGTATTAGGTAATCATGACCTTCATTTTCTAGCAGTTGCCTTTAAAGTTAGATCACTTTCTACTAAAGACACATTCGAATCCATACTTAAAAACAAAAATTTATCAAAAATTATTGACTGGCTGTTGTCAATCCCATTGGCTTATGGAGATAAAAAATACTTAATGGTTCATGCAGGTATTGCGCCATTTTGGTCTTCGGAATTAACGAAAAAATTATCTAATGAAGTAACAATCGAATTAAATAAAAATCCAAGAAAATTCTTAAAAGAGATGTATGGAAATCTTCCAAGTATGTGGAATAAAAATGATAAAAAAGAAGATCGTCTAAGATTTGCAATTAACACCATGACAAGAATGCGTGTTTTAAATCAAGACGGCTCAATTAACTTTTCTTTTAAAGGAAATATAAATAAATTACCTTCCAACCTAACACCTTGGTATCTTTTTCCTGCTGAAGAAAGAAAAGAATTTATTTTATCAGGTCATTGGTCTGCAGTTGGAATACAAGCTTATGCAAATGGTATTACACTTGATTCAGGTTGTGTGTGGGGGAGAAAATTAAGCGCTTATAGATTTGAAGATAAAAAAATTATATCAGTTGATGCAGACACTAGAGATCTATTTTAAAGGACTGCCAAGAAGGCTTTCAATTTCAGAAAATGTAGTGGTGTGGTTTTGACCACCTTGAGATTTAATCTTTATTGCCCCCATAACAGATGCAAGTTTTCCCGTTTTGATCCAATCATATCCATTTAAAATTCCATATATTAAACCTGATCTATAAGCATCACCACATCCTGTTGGGTCAACTGGTATTTTGATTGGAATAGCATCGATGACAATTTCCTCACCTTCAGAATAAATAGATGAGCCTTGAGATCCTTTCGTTACTATTAAAGCTTCTACAGAAGATGCTAATTTAGATAGAGTTAGATTAGTTTTATCTAATACAAGTTGTAATTCATAATCATTTACTGCGATGTAATGTGCTTGACCTATAAAAACCATCAACTCATCTTTATTGAACATGGGTAATCCTTGACCTGGGTCGAATAGAAAAGGAATATTATTTTCAACACATTCATTGGCATGTTTAATCATCCCATCTTTTCCGTCAGGAGCAATTATTGCAAGGCTTATTTTTTCAGTGATTGATGAGATATTATTTTGATGAGACTCGCTCATAGCTCCAGGATGGAAGGCTGTAATTTGGTTATCATCTAGGTCAGTTGTAATATATGCTTGCGCTGTAAAAGTATCAGGAATTTTTTTTATATAATCTTGAATAATCTCATACTTACTTAAACGTTCAATGTATGGTTGGAAGTCTTCTCCTACGGTTGCCATAACTAAAGGGGAAGTGTTAAGTAGTGATAAATTGTATGCAATATTACCAGCAGTCCCACCAAAATTTCTTTTTAACTCAGGCACATAAAATGAAACACTTAGTTTGTGAATTTGGTCAGGTAAGATGTGATTCTTAAAATAGTCATTAAAGACCATGATCGAATCATATGCCATTGAGCCACAAATTAGCACATTACTCATTAAGGTTTCACCACTACCAAAATAACTATTGCGAAAAGAAGAATGACGGGCACCTCATTAAACCATCTATAGAATATATGGGAATGTTTGTTTTTTTTGAGTTTAAAATCGATCAAATATTTAAAGCAAGCTATGTGATATAAGATCAAGAGAATAACACATAGTAATTTTAAGTGAACCCATAATCCACTATAGCCATAACCTAACCATAACCAAATACCTAAAATCAACGTAATTATGGCCCCTGGTGTCATAATTCCATAAAATAATTTTTTTTCCATAACAATAAATCGTTCGTGGCTAATTTTATCTTTTGACATCGCGTGATAAACAAAAAGTCTTGGCAGGTAAAATAAACCAGCGAACCAAGTAACCATGAAAATAATATGAAAGGCTTTTATCCAAAGCATGAAAATTTACCTATAAAGAATGTTCTTAATAAATTGTGATAAATTTTCTCATAAAATGTACAATAACCCTAATAGAAATAGCACAGAAAAATTAATGAACGCACCTATATCACCTGACTTAATGAAAGCTCAATCGCAGTTTTCAACACGGTTGCGTGAAATTCCCTATAACTACACTTCCTTTTCGGACAAAGAGATTGTGCTTCGTTTTCTTGGGGATGAGATTTGGATAATTTTAGAAGAATTACGAAGTGAGAGAAAGACAGGGCATTCAGCAAGAATGCTTTTTGAGGTCTTAGGCGACCTTTGGGTGGTGAATAGGAACCCTTATCTTCAAGACGACCTTTTAGAAAATCCTAAAAGACTTAAGATGCTTGTTCAAGCAATGCATCATCGAGTTCAATCAATAGAAGATAGAAGTTTTGGTAATATGAAAGTAGCTCAATTAACAACTGCAGCATTGTCTGCAATTAGTACATTTGAATCTGAATTTAAGAAAACAAAAAAACTAAGAAAGCGAGTATCTTCACATTTAAGACGTTATACAAAGAAACATAATATCCAATTTGATGGTTTAGCTAGAGTATCCCATGTTACAGATGCAACAGACTGGAGGGTTGAATATCCATTCGTTGTAATAAACCCAGACACAGAAGAAGAAATTGCCGACATAGTAAAAGAATGTATTGCCTTAGAGCTAACGATTATACCTAGAGGTGGAGGTACGGGATATACAGGAGGAGCAATCCCATTAACCCCTTTGTCCGCAGTGATTAATACTGAAAAATTAGATAATATAAGTCCAATAGAGTACAAAAATTTACCTGGGTTAAATAAGACAATTCCAACTATTCATTGTGGAGCTGGTGTTGTAACAAGAAGAGCAATGGACTTGGCTTCCAATGCTGGATTAGAATTTGCGACCGACCCAACATCTGCTGATGCATGTTGTATCGGTGGTAACGTTGCTATGAATGCTGGCGGGAAAAAAGCAGTGCTATGGGGGACAGCCATAGATAATCTAGCTTCATGGCGAATGGTAGATCCAGATGGTAATTGGGTAGATGTTGAAAGGTTAGATCATAATTTAGGTAAGATTCACGATGTTGATAAAGCACGCTTTAAGGTTAATAGATTTTCGAGTAATGGAAAGCTAGCAGAGGGTAAAGAAGAAATATTGGAAATTCCTGGTGCAAGTTTTAGAAAAATTGGTTTAGGTAAAGATGTTACAGATAAGTTTTTAAGTGGGTTACCTGGTATTCAAAAAGAGGGATGTGATGGGCTCATTACTTCCGCAACTTTCATTCTCCACAAAATGCCACAACATATAAGAACTATTTGCCTTGAATTTTTTGGTAAGGTTTCTGAGGCAGTCCCAACAATTGTTGAGATTAAAGATTATGTGGATAATTTAGATGGCGTATTACTTGCAGGCCTAGAGCATTTAGATGAAAGATATATCAAGGCAGTAGGTTACAGCACAAAATCAACACGCACTATTAGGCCAAAAATGGTTTTAATTGCAGATATTGCCAGTAATAATGAAGATGCTGTTGGGAAGGCTGCATCTCAGGTGGTTCAAATATCAAACATAAAAGAAGGGGAAGGATTTATTGCTGTGTCGCTCGAGGCAAGAAAACGATTTTGGCTTGATAGAGCAAGAACTGCTGCAATTGCCAAACATACTAATGCATTTAAAATTAATGAAGATGTTGTTATTCCTCTATATAACTTAGGCTCTTACTCAAATGGTATAGAAAGAATCAATATTGAGTTGTCGATTAATAATAAATTAAAACTTATTTATGAGCTTGAGCAATACATACAGACGGCACCAATAAGTTTTGAAGATGACAGTAATGATAATCAGTTGTTTGAAAATAAAAAAACTTTAGCATTGTCACTCCTTGATAAAGTTAAAGATCGGTGGGTGTATTTACTTTCCAATCTCGACACCCCTCTAGATACACTTGAAAGTTTTATAGAAGTAAAAGAGAATAATACAAATTTGCTAGAAGCCATTCAATCTCATGAGGTCAGAGTATCTTGGAAGTCAGAATTAAAAGAGCCTTTGAATGAAATTTTTGCTGGTCGTGATTTTGAAGTAGTTCTTAAAAAAATAAATGATATTCATCAAGAGGTTCTAAAATCTCGTGTCTTTATTGCTTTGCATATGCATGCTGGTGATGGAAATGTTCATAGTAATATTCCAGTTAATTCAGATGATTATGAAATGATGCAGGATGCTAATAGAGCTGTTGCAAGAGTTATGAAGCTTGCTAAAAGCCTAGATGGCGTTATTTCTGGTGAGCATGGAATTGGTATTACGAAAATGGAGTTTATAGATGAATCTACAATTAACACATTTGCAAGTTATAAGGCAAAAGTGGATCCAAATGGACATTTTAACAAAGGTAAGCTAATGCCTGGCTCTGGCCTAGGTAATGCCTACACACCAAGTTTTGGATTACTTGAGCAAGAATCAATTATTATGGAGCAATCTGCTATTGGGGAAATTGCAGATTCAATCAGTGATTGCTTAAGGTGTGGAAAGTGCAAGCCAGTTTGCACAACTCATGTCCCAAGGGCAAATTTACTTTATAGTCCAAGAAATAAAATTCTAGCAACCTCGCTATTAATAGAAGCTTTTCTTTATGAGGAGCAAACAAGAAGAGGAATTTCATTTAAACATTTTGATGAATTTAACGATGTGGCTGATCATTGTACTGTCTGCCACAAATGTCTTGCTCCTTGTCCGGTAGATATTGATTATGGTGATGTTTCTATAGCTATGAGAAATTTTCTAAGGGAGCAGAAAAAGAAAAACTTTAGCCCTGGCACTTTAATGGCGATGACTTATTTAAACCTTAAAGACCCATTAACAATTAAGATAATGAGAAAGTTCATGGTTGACGTTGGCTTTAAAGTCCAGAGATGGGGCCATTCTGTCTTTAAGAAACTTGGCTTAGTTAATCATTTAAAGAAATCACCAACATCAACTGTTGGAAAAGCATCAATAACCACTCAGGTTATTCATTTTATGAATAGACCTATGCCAAAAGATATGCCGACAAAGACCTCTAGAGGTCTTTTAGGAATTGAGGATGATAAAGTTATTCCAGTAATAAGAAATCTAGATAGAATTGAGGATGACGCAGAAGCTGTATTTTATTTTCCTGGCTGTGGTTCAGAGCGTTTATTTTCACAGGTTGGACTGGCAACACAAGCTATGCTCTATGAAGTTGGAGCGATTACGGTTTTACCCCCAGGCTATTTATGCTGCGGTTATCCTCAAACCTCGTCTGGGGACCATGATAAAGGGCAAGAGATAACATCAGATAATAGAGTTCAATTCCACAGAGTGGCAAATACATTAAATTATTTAGACATTAAGACTGTTATCGTTTCTTGTGGAACATGTATGGATCAATTACAAAAATACGAATTTGAAAAAATTTTCCCAGATTGTCGTTTACTTGATATCCATGAATATTTAATGGAAAAAGGTGTGAAGATGAAGGGAGTTAATGGGCAGCAGTATATGTACCATGATCCATGCCATAGCCCTATGAAAACTTATTCACCCACCGAAGTTACAAATACTTTAATGGACCAAACTGTCCCACTCAATGATAGATGCTGTGGAGAATCAGGTACATTTGCTGTAGCAAGGCCGGATATTGCATCGCAAGTTAAAATGAGGAAGCAAGAAGAAATTGAGAAAGGCTTAAAAGAATTACCAAAAAAAACTGACCTTCAGAAGCCAGTAAAGATTCTTACATCCTGCCCTTCATGTCTTCAAGGTTTGGCAAGGTATGGTGATGACACTAACACCGAAGCAGATTATATTGTTGTAGAACTTGCAAAGCATAATTTAGGAGATAGGTGGCTTCAAGAATATGTCGATAAAGTTACAAAAGGAGGGATTGAGAAAATTCTATTGTAATTAAAAAGGTAAGAAAATTCCAGTTGTAAAGCTTTGGAGGATTCGCGTTACAGCTCTTTCAGTTTTTTCAGATAAGGTAAATGCAAAATAGTCTGTGCGACCTATTATTTTGCCAAATTCTCTTTCGAAAGATAAATTAGCCTCTGAAGAATTAATCTCATTAGATAGAAGATATGGCTGACCTTTACTATCTTTTTTTGAGGACAATTTCCAAACAATCATTTCAAAATTTCTAGACGCATTATAAATTTTTTGAGGGTCTAATGAGTCAAACATATAAAATTCTTTTTTATCCCCATGAGCTTTTATAAGCATCGTATATAATCCAGCTATTAAAGATAAAACTCTATCACCCTCAAAATTATCGTTAAAAACTAGATTTAATGCCTCAATACCTTGGGCATTATTGATTCTCCCAAATTCCCAATTGTGGTCACCATTAAATACCCAGTTAGTCATTTTTTCAGCATTGTCTGACGTGCTTTTTTTTAATTGGTCAGGATTTTTTTTATAGAACTTTAGCATTAATAATTTTAGGCTCTCGATATTTTCACGAATCTCATAGTCAGCCATTCGATCAACGTCAGATTTACCAAATTGATTTATAGAGCCCTTATCGTATTGAGTTGAATCTTTCTTTTGAAGGGTCGAAGTTGAACATGACGTCAAAGTAAGAGTTAGTAAAAGTATTAAAATTTTCATTTTTAATTAAGTAATTAATTCCTTGTTGAAAATTAATTTAAACGAACTACCTTTTCCTACTTCACTAGTAATTTTTAACTCGCCATCATGTTGCTTTATAATATTTTTAACTATTGATAGTCCTAGACCTGTGCCACCAGTATCCCTACTTCTATCTACATCAACCCTATAAAACCTTTCTGTAATTCTATTAATATGTTTTTGTTCAATTCCACTTCCTGTATCCTTAACTTCAAAAATTGGTAACCCATTTATTAAGCCCCAGCTAATCGATATGAAACCATCTTTCTCTGTATATCTTATTG
>Ga0209482_1001721_pt1 | contig 14452 bp, 9 predicted proteins | sample CoawatmetaG10DNA_FD_187512 | JGI IMG/M metagenome (GOLD analysis project Ga0209482, IMG submission 187512) | Marine microbial communities from the West Antarctic Peninsula - Coastal water metaG104-DNA (SPAdes) (version 2) | ecosystem: Environmental > Aquatic > Marine > Coastal ...
TAAAACAATAAAGTGATCTAAACATGTAGAGCTGATGGCAGAGGACTGGCGGACGGGGGTTCGACTCCCCCCATCTCCACCACATAGAAGTAACAAAAGGCAGCGTTTTCAATCACTTGGAGCGTTGCCTTTTTTCGTTGCGGGATGATAATGGTCTACATTTTCCACAGATTGCGCCTGTCATGCCACAAAGCATGCCACGGCATTAGGGTTTTCTAATAAATGCATCGGAATTAAATGTTATTTTCGATGGGCTTTTAGCAAGTCATAAAACGACTACCTTACGATGGCCAAAGCCCTATCCAGCAGAATGAATTACAATAACCTGCGTAGACGGCTATTTAGGAAATTATCCAACATGCCTCTCATGCCATAAATCACAACCACCATACCGATAATTGTGTACTATTCCACTGTGGCATTTGCTGGATTACATCAAAGCCCAGTACGGCACAGTGATCGAAGTGTGGTACGAGCGCCAGGATCATTGGGGTGATACATACAACCAGATGCACTCATCTATGCATGGCAAAAAATTAATTTCACCCTTGTTAGCAGTAATGCCCGAAATTCCATGATTGATAACACCTGAACCTACCGCTAGTGAAGTCAATATCATTCGGGACCTGATTATAATATTGTAACAACTACTCACTTGTGTGATTAAAGCAAGTACATAAATAATTTTATGCGGGATCTTTATATAGGGAAGTTTAATGCTTCTTCACTAGCAGACCACCCGCATAACGAATACAATAATCATCAATTTTCGACAAATGAACCATGAAAAGCCCTTAATTAACCAAAGGGTAGACTTCAAAATCACAAGCTAAATAAATAAAAGGACAAATTTATGAACGTAACATTTTCACAGTTATTAGAGTCAAGCTTGGTAAATTTACAACAAGGTGCAAGTATTGGCCTGGCTGAGATATTTATAAGCATCTCGTTTACTTTAATTTGCGCTAGCATTATTGTATATACATATAAAAACACATACCAAGGCGTTTTGTACCAGAAAAGCTTTGCTACAACCATTGTCATGGCATCCATAGTAACAACATCTGTAATAATGGTAATAAGTGGAAATTTAGTTCTATCCCTAGGGATGGTGGGCGCGTTATCAATTGTAAGGTTTAGAGCAGCTATTAAAGACCCTATGGATATCATGTATATATTTTGGGCGATTACAGTTGGAATTGCAAATGGAGTTGCATATATTAAAGTTTCATTGTCGACAACTATCATAATATCAATAATAATGTTTTTAATGAGCAGGCGAATAGTCTTATCGAACGAGGTATATCTGCTCATTGTGAAGCATGATGATAAAAATAATAATGAAATTGTCGACATCATCAAGCGCGAATTTAATAAAAGCCAAGTCAAAAGCCGCTCAATAAAGAATGACGTTCATGAGTCGATTTTTGAGGTTAGGGGATCGGCTGATAAAGCCATCAAGTCGCTTGAAAACCTGGAAGGGATAGAAATTTCACTAATTTCTTATGAAAATAATGTTTAAAAAGATCGCAATACTAGCGCTACTTATATTACCAATTTCTCTCATCGTGCTTTATCATACAGATTATGGGTATCAGAGGGTTAGGAACAACCTCACTAAAATACCAATAGTTGGAAAGTACATTGATACTACTTTCGTAGAAATAGTTGACGAACTTGATTTTAGTAAGAAATTAAAGCAAGTAAGTCAGCCTGATAAGTATGTAAATCTATTTCTTTCTGGATCAGATTTAAAAGATTTGGAAACTGATATTAAAATATTTCAGAATTCTGGGTTTATTAAAGACGAAGAAAATACATGGCGAAAAGCAAAAGAATTAGTTAATGGTCGGAAGATAAAAATAAAATACAAAACTCATGGAACATCGATTTCATCAACCAAAAACTCCCAGCCTAATCTTTGGGGCTTTATAAAATCGCTAATCGGAATAGATGACTATAGTCCAATTAGTTCAGGAGGGGTTTCTTTTAAAATAAAATATCCTAAAAGCGAACCATATAAAGATTACATGAGGTCATACATTCTTAAAAGTCATAAAGACAGCTTTAATTTGTCAAAAATTGCTTTAAACAAAATTGCATCTAATATTGGTTTAATCGCACCTTATGGAGAGGTTGTTATTTTAAAAATAAACGGCTCGGAAATTTCTCCTTATTACAAAATAGAAAACTACAATAGTAAGGAATGGTTCGAGCGAACTCACAATTTGACAAATTATACGTCTATAAAATCAAATGACGATTGGGATCATGCTGGTCCTGCTAGGCATGCTTCGCGGACAGACTTATTTATACAAGATAAGGAGGTCAATGGATCGTCTGCAAGGCATGATGTTGCGTTAGGAGCACTAGATAATTTATTTGGAGCTATTAAAAATAACGATGTCAATAAAATAAAGGACTTTATTGACCTTGAATACACAGCTAAATTTATGTCAATGTTGGCAATAGTGAACAATCTTCATACTATTACCGGAGATCAAATACGATATATTTATGACCATTCAAATGGGAAGTTTAGATTTCTCCATAAGCTGGAGAATTTTACTTATCGTGTCACAGGAAGTGTTGCTGACTTCAATCCTAATTTGTTCAAAAGTCCTGCCGCACAAAATGAAGACTCTAAAACTTATAAGTTATTTAAGTTATTGATTGCTGACCCAGAATTTCGAAGATTAAGAGATAACGAGTTGTTAAAACTCGTACAGAGAAGGGAAGAGCTTTCAGAGATCGCTGAAAATGTTTTTGATGAAAACTTAAATACATTATTTTCAAGTCAATTACCTCTTGAGCCAATTTATGCAGATATAAGAAATTTTAGAAAAACTTTTGATAACAACTTGAACCTTGCAAAAAAATATCTAGAATACTCCAAGGTTTACGTGACTATTATGGGGACTAGAAAAAACAATATTTTGCGCATTATTAATGACTCTTATAATCCTATTGTGCTGGATGAAGTTTATTATTCGGAAAAAACAAGTGTTAAATACAACGAATTAATCCCCTCTAATGAATTAGATGAAAATTTTAATATGGTGCATTTAGAAAACACGTTAACGGTTAGTCCTGGTGATATAAATAAGCTGTCATTTAAAAATAGCATCACGAATGAGATTATCGATAAAAAACATGTTTATCTTAACTTTGCAGTAGAAGTGGGTCTAGGAAAAATAAATAATGCCCTTTATGTATTGGATAGCAATAATATTAACTATAGATTTGACAAAAAAAATAGGGATATTGTTATTGAAAATGGTTCATATAAGTTAAAAAACACGTTAGTAATACCAAAACCCTATTCCTTAGTTATTAAACCAGGTGTACGATTGGAGTTGGATGAAAATATATCTATATTAGTAAAGGGGGGACTGTTGAGTGAAGGTACAAAATCACTTCCAATTGTAATCGTTGGCAAGGATAAAACTAAACCATTTGGGGTTTTTGCGGTCTTAGGCCCTTCTGCTAATATAAACCATGTTGCGATATCACACATGGAAATAAGTGGTGGCAGAAGCGCCTTGATTGATGGAGTTTCTTTTTCTGGGCAAATGTCAATACATAACTCTAGTGTTGTAATCAAAAATATTAATGTCTCTGGCAGCTCTTCTGATGATGGGATTAATATAAAAAATTCAGTAGTTGAGATATCGAACTCAAACTTTTTTGACAATTCTGCAGATCAAATAGATTTAGATTTTTGTACAGGGAAGGTTTTTGACAACTTTTTTTCAGTTCAAGAGAAAGAAGTATTAGACCCTGTAATAACAACAGATGGTTTAGACATAAGCGGGGGAAAGGTAAGGATTGTTGGCAATACCTTCAGGAACTTTAGTGATAAAGCTATTAGTGTAGGAGAGAACTCAGTTATATTTTTGGATAAAAATAATATTTCCAAAAGTAATATTGGAGTTGCGGTTAAAGACGGTTCTGTTGCTTTCGTCGGTTTCAATTATTTTGATGAAAATGAAAACAATGTCTCTCTATATATTAAGAAAAAGTTCTACAGAAAACCAAAAGTGTACTATTCTGATGTGAATAATGAAGACCCATATATGCATTATAAAAATTTGATGAGTAACTTTAATATTTACAAGACAGTTCCCTATGAATAATTTAAATGTACGTAGAGAGGAGTATAAATATTATATTAATCATGCTGATACTTTTTTACTTAGAGAGGTTTTGAGAAAAATTATGCAGTTAGATACAAATGCGAACCCTATAACAAAAGAGTATACTGTTTCAAGTTTATATTTTGACACTGTGGAAAGCCATGATTTAAATGATAAGCTTGATGGAATCTTAAAAAGAAAAAAACATAGGGTTAGAATATATAATAATAATATCACAACAATAAAATTGGAAACTAAAAAAAGAGAGGGAACTGTAATTTCAAAAGATTCAGTAAATATATCTACGGAAATAGCTAATCACTTAATCAATAATAATTATGGAAATTTACGCTCTATTACGGGTGCATCTGCACAATATGAAAATATTTTGGCTAATTTAAAGTCACAGGGGTATAGATCGAGAGTCATTGTAGAATACGATCGAGAGGCATATTACCTCCCATATGGAAACATTAGAATTACTTTAGATAAAAATCTTAGAACTTATAATGCTTGTACAGATCTTTTGAATTTAGAAAAACATCCTAAATCCCCCATATTTTTAAATAATGATCAAGTTCTTGAAATTAAATTTAGTGAGCCATTACCACCTTTTCTAAAAAATGTTTTGTCCTCGTTTTTCTTAGTTAGATGTTCAATTAGTAAATATGTACTTTCCCAGAGGTACACAGACTATAGTGCCCGTAGAGATTTCTTAATCAATCCATTTTAAATTATTGGAACTAACTTTGCTAATATTTAAATTTTACGGCAGTGTGGAAATATTATATTTTATGGATTTTTCAATAAGTGCCTATCATAGGGATCTAAGTTATTTTTCCAAGCAATAAAAAATCCGTCTACGACAGTCCGCAAGACGATGGCTAAAACCAATCAATAACATGCTCACCCCCAGCATCAATATTTAACCATTGATCTTGGGCATCACCTGCTTTGCATCCCACGGCGACACACCGCACGATTATTTCAAACTCGGATAATGGGCTACTAGAGTGACTAAAGGTGGACCCGTAGGACTGACGTTTTGGGTTAAAGCTTTCTCTTCTAAGCTAGATGTATAGGTTACTAACCAAACGTTAATTGATTCTGAATTAGCAGCCTGTATATAAACTTCAATAACAGTTTGCGTAACATTCACGAAACTTACACCATTAAGCAGATAAGAACCCCAAGGTAGGCCTATATCATCTGCTCTAAACCACTTATCTTCACACATTTATTAAATTGATGAATAGTGTCATTACAAGGTCCTAGTTCAACTACATGAGTTCATGTTGGCGCAATTAAATGTCAGTTGGATGTGCCTCCATCTGTAGATAGTTGAGTGTCAGTGGTGGCTTTAATAGTTTCGCTTCAGGTATCTACCAATGAACCTGAAGCTGTTGCCCACTTAATGTCATAATCGACTTCATTCTTATACAGAATAGTTTCCACCTTAGCGGTGAGGTTATCGGCAGTCAGTTCAGTAGAATAACGAAAAATGTACATCACCTCAACGTAGTCAGGCACCACGTCAGATGCACCCGTATGTTGGTAATCTGAAAGCTGGTGGGGGGGGGAAGATATATTATCATCCCACTTAGTCGCTGCCAGCTAAGGCAAGCGCAACTTTATGAATAGGGTTTAACCCAAGCCGCGGATGAATCAGAAATCACTAGGATTGAGACGGGTGATCGTGTAGTTAAGCTATTGAAGCCAGCGCGGTTAGCTCTTGAGCATCAGCGTAAACACACTCAATTAGCTGATGAAGTGATCTTCCATAACCCTCGCACCAGGAAGATGATCAAGCTTGTGGACGCTATGGATCCAGGAAACCGTACCAGACTTGGCATACATTCGCCTCGATGATGAACGGGGAAGATGAGAAAATTGGCTGGATCAGTGAAGACCTTGGTCATAAGAACGCCAACGTCACCACAAGCATTTACGCCAAGTGGATTGAAACGATCAATTCAGACTCAGGGAATCTGATTGGTGAGAAATTCGGGGACGGGAGTTCGGTTTCCAAGCGAGGAACTGAACTGAGAATGTTGGTTAAAAAGTGATCAAACATGGTCTTAAATTGGTACAAATGCCACACCCACGCCACAACGCACTTATAAGTCATTGATTCATATTGGATAGACGGGGGTTCGACTCCCCCCATCTCCACCACATGCGAGTTTCAAGCGTTCTTATTGAGACTCACAATTAGCCTCGTTACCCACTAAACAAGGGTTTCGGGGCTTTTTTATGCCTGTAGCATTTGCGTATAGGTGTGATTAATAAACTTAACTGGTATGGCCTGACTACAACAGACCAAGCACACCAAGCCTTAGATAGTCTGTGCGACCACAGATACTGATGCGTTTTTGATGGTTATGCTCGTAAGCTAAATTTCCCACGACCGAAAAGTATTACAAGAAGCTATTCTAGGCGGCCTAGGCATCGGTTTTTTGTTTAAGCATGAGGCGCAACCCAATGATCAATTAATTGAGCTTTTTCCAACCCTAAATAGAGTGGCTTATCCAGCATTGGCTGGTTACCCATGGTGCTTTGCACCGCAGTGCTAAGGTCCGGGCCTTTTTAACTATACTTCGGTCCATCACTTAAGGCTTAATGAAAAGCTTCTGACACCAAATAGCCAAACCAAATCTAACTTCGCGCATGAATAAAGGTGCTTAATTTTTGATAAATTCAATTGGTTTTATTTTTCACATAAGCGCTAATAGTTAGCTATGAATTCTATTATTAAAAAGGAGAGTAACAGAATGAATATTTAACAGGGCTACGGTATGTCGCTGGACGTTTGGGATATAACGGAATTTGCTTGTACCCCCCCCCACTTCACCCAGACGACACCCATCGCATCATCCTCTGCTTTTTGTCTTTCTATATCACTTCTTAAATCTACAGCTATCTTTACTTGCTTCTCAACGTTGCTAGCGGCTGTTGCCATATTAACTAAGGACCAGGCCAGAAAGACCCATGCGAACGCGTATACTATTATTAGAATCATTAGAACTCCCTGTTCAGACGCACCACTTCTTAAAAAAACCATTGAGGAGGAGACCTTTCTTTACCTCTGCTTCATGAACATACTTAATTGATGAGGATTTATTTAAGTAGGTTCATAGCTTTATAGTAGAGGATGCAGGAAATATCTATAATGGGTATTAATACCCGTTTTTTAAGATTCAAATGGCCCTTGCAGTTGCGTTAAATGAACATATTGTTATTGCCTACGTGAAATAGATCCAGCTGAGGACAGTAGACGCCATACCACCAGAGATGTCGCCCCGTATGTCAGTATCAGCAATGGCAGGGGAAGGACTACTGCGCATGTCATAGCTGGACAGCTAACAAGGGAGGAAAAACTCACTACTTTATAACATACTAGATGCCCCTTAAATGGTTGCATTATTTGCTAGCCATTGAGGGGAGGACCTTTCCAAAGTGCCTTTTAAGATACGTAATCCCCCTGTCTAATATTAGTATTATTAGTCCTTTTTTTCCTTTAGAGTTATAAGGACCTAGACTCCTAAAAGAACACTCATCCCTACACCTTTATTGTGGACAGCTTAGTTGTATTCGGCGATGCAACCGTTCTTATGCCATGGTCAGATATACTTGGCCACGGTTGTTAGGGAAACAGTTCTTTGTAGTTAAATAATTTTGTAATACACTGGATGGGGGCTAACAGTGGTTAACTATGTGGTGTGATCTGAGTGAATGCGAATTTAAATTGTAAGCAGCTGACTATAGAAGTTAAACGCCTCCGGGAAGAGGTTCTTAGTCTGACTCAATCCAAAAATGAGCTCCTGACCTACAAGCAGCAACTCGACGCGATAATGGATAACGCCCCTGTCGAAGTGATCTTGAAGGACCGAGAAGGTCGCTATCTTAGGGTCAATAAGCACTGCGAGAACATATTTGGGGTCAAAAATAACGACCTATTGGGGATGCTTCCGGCCGACATTCATGAAGACACGCTGGCTACTGCTTCACAAGAAAATGATCAATTTGTGCTCAAATCTGGGGAAGCTAAGTGGTGTGAAGAGATCACCGAATTAGTAGGGGATAGCTTATTACATACTTTGTCGGCAATACAGTTTCCAATATTCAATGGTGATGGAGAGATCAATGGTGTAGGGGCAATAATTAGCGACATCACTGAGAAAGTGCTAATTAAAGATAAGCTACTGAAAAAAAATGCACTATTTGGTATGGCGGAACAATTCAGCAAGCTGGGCCATTGGGAGTGGGATGAAATAGCGGGCGGCTACATTACCTGTTCGGAGCAGTATGCCAGTATCTTTGGTAAGACCGTTGAGCAGGTGGTTGGGGATATAACAAACCTTAAAGAAGATAAATTTCGTGTTTGCGTGGAGGATCGGGACCGATACAATCAGGTCCTTGATGTAGCGCGTGAAGGCAAAAAAAGGTGGGAGGTTGAGTACCGTAGTTATAGTACGGTCGGTAAACAGATTTACCTACATGAAATAGGTGAGCCTGTGTTAGATAATCATGGCGTGGTGATTAAGACGGTAGGTGTGATCCAGGACGTCACCGAGCGCAAACGAGCTGAAGAACTGGCCGTTGCCAATGAACAAATTGAGAAATCAAAACAAGCACAAAATCAGTTTCTATCGCAGATGTCTCACGAGTTACGGACGCCTCTGCATGCCGTGACTGGTTTGAGTAAAGCATTAGTATCTGACAAAGCAGGTCTAAGCCGTGAAAAGAAAGACGAATATTTAGGCCAGATTCATGACTCTGGGCAACATTTACTCCAGATTATTGGAGACATTTTAGATTTAAGTAAGTTGAACGCTGATGCGCGTTATTTGGAAAAACGGCCGTTTACTATCACTGAGGTTATAGATGCGTGTCGCAGTACATTCAACCTCTCGTGTCAGAACAAGGGTATCAGCTTCATCATTGAAAATCAGCTTGCTGGGGCATATACCGTTTTAGGTGATATTACTGCCTTAAAACAGATATTATTTAATTTACTCAGTAACGCCGTTAAATTTACTGAGAGTGGCACTATTACCCTAGCAGTAACACCTCACACAGGTAGCGATTTTGATCCCAGCATTACCTTTATTATTTCGGATACCGGTAAAGGCATCTCTACCGAAGCCATACCTTTGCTATTTAACCGCTTCACTCAAGAAGATAGCAGTATAACTCGATCCTTTGGGGGAAGTGGTTTAGGGCTCACTATTTCACAAAACTTAGTCAATTTGATGGGTGGCAACATCACTTGTACCAGTAGCGTAGGAAAAGGCTCTCAATTTGAATTTACGGTGAGCCTGGGGCCGCAACATGAAAGCATAGACGAAAATAGTAGTGATGACTTAGATTCTTATAAACTACCGCCTCTTAAAGTATTGTTAGTAGACGATTTGGCTCTCAATTTGATGGTAGGTGCGGCGTTACTAGAGCCAAAAGGCCACGCAGTAGCAACAGCATCTAGTGGCCAGAAAGCGGTAGAAATGGCATCTAACAATGATTATGACATCATTTTAATGGACGTACACATGCCTGACATGGACGGTATGGAAGCCACCAAAGCGATTCGTAATTCCACCAACAAGCGACGTGCTGCAGTACCTATCGTTGCACTAAGTGCTGACGTAGAGGTGGGAAACCAAGCATCCTTTATTGCCTCAGGCATGAGCGCCACATTGAGTAAATCGAGTTTAGCGAAAGGATTTGATAAAGAGCTTCAGCGCATACTCAAACTTACATAAGCAGCGTCGACAGTAGCGAATTCATAGCCGGTGGGAAATACCAAATTTTCCGAAGAAGTTACGGCGTATGTGCAGCTTAACTACCTATGGTTTCCGCCAACAAGATCGCCTTCACTAGCTGAACTGGGTGATCTATTCTGTGAGAAATTCGCTGCCATACCAAGGGCTTTAGGCTTAAACTTGAAAAAGGTTAGAACCAATAAACTAATCCGCTTGCGGCCCAAGTACTAGGGTCACGCGCCTGCCCAACCAAGACACTCCCAGGGTCTTAACCTAAAGAATTACTAGACACACTAGATACACCTAGCGGAGTTATTTAGCTCTTAGACTTATTTCCGATAGGGCTATGGATACTTAAGGTTTGGTTGACCTAGGCAGACCTGGAGCAATAGCGTGAATTCTGAGCTTCTTAGCATAATCTTTTGACACTTATCTAACCCCTTACACTTCAAATGATAACATTGATGAAATCGTTATCTTTCATACAGTGGTTTAAATCTTAACTATATAAAACGCCTCTTTATTCCTTGAACATGCTGGTTTTTACCTGCAAAGTGCGTAGTATGTTGGCCTTTATAATGTCATAGAAATATAAGGCCGTCATTTGAAACCTTTGTTACGTATGCTGCTGGTTGATGACCAAGAATTGATAGTCAAAGCTTTATCCATATTATTGCTTAGTGAGGGTGCCACCTTAGGTGCCGAGATCGTGGGAACTGTCGGAAATGCTAAAGATGCGCTCATTCAGGCTCAACACTTGAAGCCAGATTTGGTACTAATGGACATGCATATGCCAGATATCAACGGTAACGAAGCCGCTGAAAACATTAAACGGCACCTGCCACACACCAAAATATTAATGCTGAGTGGCTTTGACAGTCTAAAAGACGTTAACAGTGCAAAGTCAGCTGGCGCAGACGGCTATGTTTATAAAAGCGATAGCCCACAGAGCCTTATTACCAACATTATTAAAGTTATGTCGGGCGAGCACACTTTTGTAAGTAAGTACGACGTCGCTCTTCTTGATCAAACCGGCCCTCATAGTCTAACGCGGCGGCAAGGACAAGTTCTTAAATTATTGATGCAAGGTGAGAAAAATAAAAGCATTGCTTATACGCTAAATATTAGCACCCGGACGGTGGAAAAACACCGCACATTGCTAATGGCAAAACTTAACTATCCAAACCCTGCCGAACTTTCTAATGTTGCACACGAAATGGGCTTTATTGACAACTTACCCACCTAATTTTCCTGCCCACAGCCGGTATCCCTTTAGCTGCCGCTCTGCCTGCGCTAGCAGTGTGCTAAGTGCATCCATGTCGTAGGGGGTCCTCACTAATGCTTCCTCTATGTCCAAGACTGTTTGATGCAGCTCATCTGCACCGAACAAGCCTGAATTGCCTTTGCATTTATGTAACTCGCTGCTCAGAGCTTCGACATCACCCGACGTTAAACTGTCCCTACACAGCTGTATCGAAGCGAGATTCAGGTCCAAAAAATCGCCTAATAGTGGCATTAGATTAGGGTTAGTGTTGGGCTTTAGAGGCGGGCAATCAGAACCATTAGAAATTTTCAGCCCTTGGCTAATAATATTAATAAGCTGAGTTTGAGTAAACGGCTTAGAGAGTAGTTGGCCGATACCAGCCAATTGTGCTTCATCCCTTAAGCTTGCTCGATTATCTGCCGTATGCATAACAATTGGACACTCAGGGCTGCCTAGTTGCTTTTCGTAAGCTCTAATGATCTTGGTAACTGCCAGTCCATCGGTATCGGGTAGCCTATAGTCCATTAAGATTAAGTCTGCACCATGGTCTTTAAAGTCGTCTATCGCAGTGGTACCGGTGTCAAAAACGCTAACTCTAGCCCCTGTCCCTTGAAGAAATGTGGTCATCACATGTTGGTTAATGAGTGAGTCTTCTACCAACAATATATTAATACCCGTGAAACAGTTCTGATTATCATCTAACGTTTCAGATTCCAGATGGTTGGGTTCTTTCTCTGGGATCATAGCTGCAGGTAAAGGTAGCGTAAAGGAGAAGCGGCTGCCTTGGCCCAATTCAGAAGTGACTATAATAGAACCACCCATCGCTTTCACGAGGCCCTCAGAAATCGCCAAACCTAGCCCTGTTCCAGAGTTCCTTACTTTGGCGGCCTTTAATGCAGATGGTTGCGTCTGGTCTTCTATTTGGTAGTAAGGTGAAAATACATGTTGCAGCTGACCCTGTTCCATACCATAACCCGTGTCTGAGACCTCAAACGTGATGAGGTCAGCCTGATCTTCACTCTGCCTCTCGCTGGGTTGACTATGGCTAATGGCCAATCGCACTTCACCTGAATCTGTGAATTTAATGGCGTTACCAATTAAGTTGATGAGTATCCGCTTTAGATGGGGCATATCACCGCGCAACCACTCGCTTACATCGGTCTCTACCTGAAGGAAAAGATCGATACCCTTTTGTTCTGCTGAGAACGAAAAGAGGCTAGTCAACTCCAGCACCAAACTCTGGGTAGCGAAGTCTTCAGCTTGGATGGAGATTAAGTTTTCATCGATCTTTGAGAAATCTAAGACATCTTCAACAAGACCTGAAAGTTGTCGGCTAGCTACGCCCAGATGGTGTAGCTGCGTCTCTTGTTCAGTTGCAGATGGTTTACGTTGTAACATTTCCACCATACCCAATATGCCGTTGAGTGGGGTGCGCATTTCATGGTTTATAGTGGCCAAAAACTCACCCCTAGCTCGATTGGCTTGTTGCAACTCGAGCGTACGCTCATGAACAGCCTTCTCTAGCCCTACTTTGTCTTCTTGAAAAGCGTGTACCAGCGCCAAGTTGGCTTCATTTTTGTCTTCGCTTAAGGTGAGAACGTGCCTAAATAAGGCCATCGAAAAAATCAACATCTGGGCCAGAGCCCCAAACATGGTTGCATGATCAGTGAAAATATTGCTTGGTATTAGGGCTAAGTTATTTAAATAAACAATCACCGCGCTCAATGAGAAAACAGCTATACCGATAGCTAATAAACGAGCGCGCTTGTCGCCTATACTGGCGCCATAAATGGATACTCCAAATACGAATACAGTAAATGGAAAGAAGACGAAGATGGTGTAAGAAAAGAAGCTGCCGTCATACAGGGTAAGGCCAGCAGTGATGACCGCAAGAACACGGGCGAGCTTAAGCATCGAATAGAACCAGGGTATGGAGAGTTTAGCGTCTAATACCTTTCCTACTAATAACGACAAGGAGATGACCACACAATTGTAGCTTAAGCCAAGAACGCTACGGTCTGTTATGGGTAACTCAAAATACAAGTCGAATGCGTTATTAGCCATCACCAAAAGTGTTAGGCTAATGCTATAGACGCTGTAGTATAAATACATGGCATCTCTAAAAGAGAAATACATCAGTACATTGATGAACCCAAGCAACAGTGATGCACTGATGAACATTTTTACTATAGTGATATGAGCCAGATCAAAAAGGTAACTGTCTTTCGCTTCTCCGATCCTAATGTTCACCCTAGAGAACTTGATTCTATTGTGGGTCTCTAAGTAATAGGTTTGCTCTTGGTGAGGGGCAAGGGAAAGGTTAAAAGCTGGAAATATAGTTTGCACAGACCGCTGTTTTAACGGTATATCTGTACCATTGAGTAGGCTTATCCACTCGACTTGTGACTGATCTGGCAATTGCTGTTGATAATGTAAGTTAACCGTTTTTGAAAAGGTTTGCTTAATATAAATGCTAGGGTTAATAGTGTGGTCAGTGGGGTTGCTGAGGGTCACTGCAAACCAGTGGCTTACGTCTTGTTTGGGTACAGCGAACCCTGCGGTTATCAGCTCACCTGACACCATGGCAGCCATGGCCTGCGCTGGCGTCGCCACCTTGCTAGCATCCGCCCAATGTAATGTGGGTAAGCTTTGTGGTTCAATATTCTCACTCAAAGTAAATTGGGGTATTGCACTTGCCCATGATGGGCTGGTGAGAAGTATTAATAAAGCCGCGATTAGTCGCACCCATGGCGCAAGGGTCATAACATCTTTTACTCTTATGGCCAATTACCTATAAAGGCTTGGTGTGTAGCGCCTACGCAATCGAAAAAACCCAGACTTTGTTACATTAACGAATCCTATCACACACTCATCGGCAATGGCTCCTAAATACAGGGTCTAGCATTGCATGGACTGCGCACAGTTAAGCTCATACCTGAAAAAGGTTAGAGCCAATAACCTAATCTGCCTAAGAGTCCGGTACTAAAAGGGTACGTTCCTACCAAACCGAGACATCCATCGGGCCTAAACCTAAAGAATCATTATGAACACCAATATGTTAGCCACTGCACATGCCAGCTTTTGATTGTAAGTCTAGTCAGCTTTATAGCGCTGGTGAAACTAGCGGTAAGGCTTTCAGATATTTTATGAACTAGGCTTTATGTGGGATGGAAGAACATAACTCCTGACACAGTGATTTTATGGCCCCCTAGTTGTCACCCTAATATCGCTAAATATTTAAAACACCCTTGGGAGGCTTGTGTAGGCATAAAGGGACATTCGAAATGAACACC
>Ga0209482_1001722_pt1 | contig 14452 bp, 3 predicted proteins | sample CoawatmetaG10DNA_FD_187512 | JGI IMG/M metagenome (GOLD analysis project Ga0209482, IMG submission 187512) | Marine microbial communities from the West Antarctic Peninsula - Coastal water metaG104-DNA (SPAdes) (version 2) | ecosystem: Environmental > Aquatic > Marine > Coastal ...
GGACAGCAGAATTCTGCGATTATCTGTTGCTGCAGGGTTTGATCTTACTCCACTCATTCACTTCTGGGGTGTTCATCCAACCGACCCCACAGCCTTGGCGTACGCAATAAGGATTAATGATTTAGAGCGGGACATAAAACTTAAAGAGCTGCTGTCGCGATATTTGTCTATTATTCCGGGAAATAATCAAATGTTTAACGAACATTTTGAACGGCTCTACCCGGGTCGGCCAGAGGGAGGTGACTCTCGTTACGGGCTTGGTTGGTATAATGCATGGCGTAATGTGTGGAATGAATCTTATGCAGAGAAAGCCAAAGCAGCTCAAAAGGGTTTAATTGATCAATACTATGATGCACCGCTGTTTACGTCATCGCCTGCATTTAGCCTAACTAAAGGCAGCGGTACTTATATAGGTCAGGTTACTGCGACAGACCCCCAAGGAGACGCAATAACTTATTCTATCTCGGGTAAGGATGCATCTCTAATAAACATTGATTCAACTACGGGGGATTTGACCTTTAATTCGTCTGACACTTTGTCTTCTTACAAGGCGATAATAACGGCGAGTGATGGTATTAACTCAACCTTACAAAATATCACTGTGAGTGTTATCAATCTTGCTTGTGACAATGTAGTGTTGACTGATGATGTATATATTGAGAATAGATCGGGTGGAGTCGAGACCTTTGCTTTTGGAGATACTACAGGATACAAGTTTAGTGCAGGTCAGTTTATGGAAATGGTTGATCAAGGATGCGCCCAGTTAGGGAAAGATAGTGAAAACTTTGGTATTTCTTTCTGGCTTAAAGACTCAATAGATCCAGCAGCACCAACTGACGTGCAAATTATTGGCACTAAGAGCCAGTATAATGACGGTCAGGGTTTCATCGTTTATGCCCAGTATCAGCCTGGGAGAGAAAAGGTCCATATAAAAGCAGTCTCGAGTTCAGGGCCCGGTGAAGGCAACAAAGGAGTCAATGTACCTCAATCTGGAGACATTGTTCCTGGTGAATGGACGCATATTGCAATTAATTATAGAAATGATGGAGACGATTCAACCTTTACTATTTTTATAAATAAGGTTGATTCAGTAGATGGCTGGCAGCAGGATGATGAGGCAGCTCCCAATGTATATAACTCTAATTTAAGAATTGGACACCAGAGTGACTATGTTCACTCAAATTTTCAAATAGCTAAGTTACGGACATTTCAGCGTCTTTTAACACAAAAAGAGATAAATCAACTGTATCTAGATGGAGAAGCTGATGCGGCAAGTGCAGGTGAGTAAGATTAAGGTATCTTTTAAGATCGACGGTTTCAAGTTTAATTTTGATGATATTTCTCAAGTGCCCTGTCTCGTAGACTAAGGGTTGTGCTCTAACGAAAATTCTTCTGGGTAGAAAGTTTTCGTAAGTCTTTGATTTATAAGGATATCGGTAACACAACACTGGCAGTGTTGAGGTCAGCGGTTCGATCCCGCTAGGCTCCACCAAAAATCAATCCCTCGTACGTAAGTGCGGGTGATTTATTCTTTCTAGCCTTTTAATCTAAATTCAAGGCTGCATAGCCAAGCGGAAAAAAGATAAGAGTGAATTTACACATTAAAATTAATGTGTAAGTGAATAGTATAGTTATATATTCTTGTTTTTCTGTCTAAGAGATATCCTTCATGGCTTGGTCCAATAAGCGTTTGTTTTCAAATTATTATTCAGTACTTGTTCTATTCATATTTTGCTTCTCACCAACTATCCAAGCACTTGATGATGGATTTTGGACTTATGATCTAGTTGATGGCTATGCCGAAATTACAGGTCGAATCAATAGCTGTCCATCAGATATGATCATACCCTCCGTGATTAACGGACATACTGTTAACAAGATCGGGAAAAATGCATTTTATAACACTCCGATCACAAGTGTCGTGATTCCTGATACTGTAACAAGGATTGGAGATAATGCCTTTAGATATAGCTCTCTTGCCAGTGCAACCATCCCGGATAGTGTTTCAAGCTTTGGAATCAATGCCTTCGAAGGTAATGAGCTAACTAGCATCACAATTCCTGAAGGGCTTACTGAACTAGCTCAAGGAGTCTTTTCAGGAAATAAATTAACTAGCGTTACAATCCCTCCAGGAGTTACAAAACTTGGTAAATGGGCGCTCGCAGGTAATAATTTAACTAACATCATCATCCCCGAGAACGTAGTAACAATTGAAAGAAGCGCACTTGAAGGTAACGACCTTGTAAGCGTTCTTATACCAAGCAGTGTTGCCACGATCGGTGACTATGCTTTTCGTTATAGCCCGCTTGTTTATATTCACTTCTATGGCGACCGCCCCGTCATATCATCCTCCGCATTTGAGACAAATAGCTATACTAACTTTTACCGAAAGAGAATAACTTACTGCGATACTGGCAGTGGATGGCCTGGTGAAGCGATAGATGGAATGACTCCAACCCTAAACTGCAATGGCGATCAGCCATATGTTGAGCCAGAGAAAAAAGATATAGCATTTGTGTTGAGGGGTTTTAGTGGCACGAATTACTTCGAAAATATAGAAGACTTCAGATCGGGGGCTGAGGCCATTATGAAGGAATTATCTAGTTTAAGTCTCGGGGAAGTTTCCACTTATGATATTTTTTATGGAGGAATAGATCCTAACGGCCTAGATTATTATAACCCTCTGATCAATCCTAATGCGCCTCTGGCATGTTCGTTATTTATTGATGAAGTGAGATTGCCAGCCGAAGTAGACATTGACGCCTACAAACAAATAGGCTTTATTTTTACTAATAGCGATCCTGATTATGATGATTGGGCGGGCGGTTTCGCCGGTTCATGCCAGAGTATGGGACTACTAGACTCAAATGGTAACCCTTTTAATAACGATATTAGAGCACAAAAAGCTTGTTGGGTTATGGATTGGAGACTCAAAGAAGGGTTCGGCAATGGAAACATATCAACTGGTATCCATGAATCCATTCATGCCTTTGGGCATGGGGGCCACGATTACGATACGGTAGAAGAGCTATTTCCATATTCAGTGGTACAAACCTCTAAAAACCCGTCTTTCGGGACTTGGTCAGGACCAATTGATTCATACCCGGTATTCAATAGCATTTATATCACCAAGTGGCTCACGGAAGACAATATCACAGAGAATCGAGCCGAGTTAGTCGACTATGTTGGTGGCACTGATAAGTCTGGGAAATATCTGCTGCGCCTCTCTGAGAAGAACGATTTTAATTGCGAGGATGAATGGAGTAACCCTTACCGTTGTCATCGTTATCAAGAGCTCTATAAGGACACTCTAGTTCAAAGCCGTGGGAGTTTTATTCGAGATAGCCAGTCATACTTTCAGATGGGAGTGACATTTGAACCAGTAATTGACGTAGATGATGTAGTTAAGCCTGGAGTTACGTCTGTCAGTGTTATCAATAGTGTATCCACAGCTACTGAAGGAACCAAAGACCAAATTACGATAACTTTCTCTGAAAATATAGCCTTAGGTAAAGGTGATATAACAGTTTTTGAGGATGACTATATTAGCTCTGCGGGCTTTATAGTTTCGGTAAATCGTCTCCCTGATTTAAATACCGGTTGGACTGGCTCATCCAATGCGCTTGCGGAAGTGTCTGGTAAAAATTTGATTATTACCAGTGCGATGAACGGAGAAAAAAAATATTCAATACATTTCGGTCAGGGAGCGATTATTGATTGGGGTGGAAATAGCGTCACAGGCCGATATTGTGCCTTCGCTGCGGATGAAAACAGCAATGTCGATGGCGATGGCGATGGCGTTCCAGATTGCGCGGATGCTTTTCCATCAGATGACTCAGAAACGACCGATAATGACTCTGATGGTACTGGCGATAACGCGGACCTCGATTCAGATGGCGATGGGGTTAATGATGCTAAGGATGTCTTCCCTTTGGACTATACGGAGACAATAGATACTGATGGTGATGGGATAGGTAACAATCGGGACCCAAATGATGACGATGACTCTCATGACGATTGGCGAGACATTTTTCCGCTGGATGCCTCAGAAACAACTGATACTGATTCTGATGGGATTGGAAATAATGCCGATACCGATGATGATGGTGATGGGGTAAGTGATAGCTTAGATGCGTTCCCATTAGACAGCGCCGAGTCCATAGACACAGACGGAGATGGTATTGGCAACAATACTGAGACTGATGACGATTGCGACTGTGTTGTTGATGGGGATGATGCTTTTCCTCTCGATTCAACAGAAACTATAGATACGGATGGGGATGGTGTGGGTGACAACTCTGATGTATTTCCGATCGATTCAAGCGAATCAGCCGACTCTGACGGTGATGGCATTGGTGATAATGGAGATGCGTTCCCCTTGAATGCCGATGAATCTTTAGATACCGATTCTGATGGCATTGGTAACAATATAGATAATGATGATGATGGGGATGGCGTTTTTGATGCCGACGACCCCTTCCCTCTAGACTCCAGCGAGACTCAAGATACTGATGGAGACGGTGTAGGAGACAATAGTGATGCCTTTCCATCGGATAGCTCTGAAACCATTGATACTGATTCTGATGGTATTGGAAACAATACAGATCTCGATGATGACGGTGACGGTGTTGCGGATACCGAAGATATGTACCCACTTATTTCGCTCGGCGGATTATCCGACAGCGATGGTGATGGTATTCCAGATGACTGCGATAATGGTTTATGTGATGGAACTTCAATGATCGCAGACACAGCTAATTTAGAGTGGCGTTATTCTCACTCTGAGCTAAACCTGATTCTTGATGGTTGCCTAGATACGTGTCCAACTAAATTAATAGTTCCCGATAAAATTAATGGAAAAACGATAACGAGTATTGCAGAAAGCGCATTCTCTAATAAAAACCTTTCAAGCATATCGCTGCCCAGCTCTATTTTATCTATTGCACGCTACAGCTTTAACAATAATGATCTTGTTATGCTGGTACTTCCAGAGCGGTTACAGACACTTGGCCAAGGAGCATTTTCATCAAATAAACTGCAGAAACTTGAAATTCCCGGGAGCCTGACAGAATTAGCCCCTTACTCTTTTTCCCGAAATGAGCTCACTAAGGTAATTATGCAGGAGGGTGTAAAAACAATTAGAGGTAGTTCGTTCACAAACAATAAAATAGAAAGGTTAGAGTTACCCAGCTCTATTGAAACAATTAGTGGCGATGCTTTCTACGACAATAACATCACTGAGCTAATATGGGCATCTGGAGGGTCTATAGATGCCAATATTGTCGACAATGCGTTCCAAAAGAATGCTCTAACAAAAATAACCCTTCCGGCTAATATTACTGACATAGGATCAGGAGCATTCTCTGATAATAATCTTATAGCAGTGTCTTTTTTAGGCGACAGACCCGGTGGGGATGCAAAAACTCCGTTGAAGGGTAGTTTATCTGGCCAAGCGTTTGAAAATAATGAGAACCTTACTTCAATATTTTATTGTGAAACTAATAAGGGATGGCCTGGGTCAAGAATAATAGTGTTACCCGCCAGTTCAGAAACATCTGGAGTCTTTACGCTCCCCCAAAGTGATTGCGACTTCGATGGAGTTCCTCTAATAAGCGATATTGCACCTTCTGATCCAACGAATGATTCAGATGGAGACGGTGTTGATAACAATTTAGACTATTTTCCTATGGATCCAAATGAATCATTCGATACCGACTTTGATGGAATCGGAAATAACAGCGATCCGGATGATGACAATGACGGAGTTGCTGACGGTTCCGATGCCTTCCCACTAGATTCGGCAGAATCTGTCGATACTGACACCGATGGCACTGGTAATAATGCGGATATCGATGATGACAATGATACTGTTTTAGATGGCGATGATGCCTTTCCACTAGATGCGTCAGAAAGTGTGGATACTGATTCAGATGGCGTTGGTAATAATGCCGACACTGATGATGATGGGGACGGTGTTGCCGACGGTTCCGATGCCTTCCCACTAGATTCGGCTGAAACACTCGACACTGACTCTGATGGAACTGGTAATAATGCCGACACTGATGATGATGGGGACGGTGTTGCCGACGGTTCCGATGCCTTCCCATTAGATTCGGCAGAATCTGTCGATACTGACTCAGATGGGACGGGCAACAATGCCGACACGGATGATGACAATGACGGAGTTGCTGATGAGAATGATAGCTCACCTTTGGATCCAACAAATGATTCAGATGATGATGGTGTTGCCAATAATGCCGATCGATTTCCCGAAAACACTCTCTACTCCCAAGATTCAGACAACGATGGGATGCCCGATGCCTGGGAGACCAAGTATGGGCTTGACCCAACTGATGCATCAGACGCATCCAGTGATCGTGATAATGATGGCGTAACAGCGCTAAATGAGTTCCTTGAAGGCACGATCCCCTCGGGTAGCATAGATATCGATGGTAACGAGCGCTATGACGCGCTGACAGACGGTCTCCTGCTACTGAGGGGTATGTTTGGACTCGACGGCAGTGCTCTGGTGACTAGCACCATCGCTTCTGATGCGGTTTATACAGAATCCGTGGATATTGAGTCTCGTATAGCAACGCTGGGTGATCTTGCAGATATCGATGGTAATGGGCAGATTGATGCGTTGACAGATGGATTACTGATTCTCCGCTACCTATTCGGTTTAGAGGGCGACACGCTTATTAATGGCGTAATAGCAGAGGACGCAACAAGAACTAGTTCAGCGGATATAGAGGCGCACTTAAGGACCTTGATGCCCTCACTGTAGATATCTCTGAGGTATCTACAGTGCCGCCCAATCTTTTAATAAAGTGGTTGTATTATATTCATATATGAATGAATGTATTATGTATAGTCACGCGACTCACCCGACTCATCCTAGAGATTTTGCGAATGGTTCTGTTCAATAAGCTTTGTAATTCAGGCGCCTGTGTAGCACTTCTTTTTTTTATATCTTTCTTATCACCAACTACGCAAGCACTCGATGATGGCTCGTGGGCATATACACTCGATGGGAACGCCGCCACAATTACTGGTAGGGTGAATAGTTGTCCAGCCGATTTAAATATACCCGATGAGGTCGATGGTTATACGGTAACAAAGATTGGAGCATTCGCCTTTTCTAATGCTGGAGTAATGACGGTAAAAATTCCCAGTACAGTTTTGTCTATAGGAGGTGATGCATTCCAAGGTAATTTAATTGCTTCAGTGGATTTGCCAAATGGCCTAGTAGATATTGGTCGAGGTGCATTTCATGGTAACGTACTGACTAATATAATTATTCCAAATACTGTTGTTAGTATTGGGAAGGAAGCGTTCTCGTTCAACAAATTAACGAGTGTTGTTATACCCAATGGATTGACGGAGCTTCCGGACTCTATATTTGCCCAAAATGCTCTAACTAGCGTAGTCATTCCCGATAGTGTGATAACAATTAAAAGAGGAGCTTTTTATGCAAATGCATTCACAAGTATTATCATTCCAAAAAATGTGACAAGTATTGGTCAACTGGCATTCACATATAACGAGGCCGCCTACTATCATTTCGAAGGCAGCCGCCCTGAGATTCACGAGGAAGCCTTCGGAACTGGGTTAAAGCTGAAGAGAATTACCTATTGCGACACTACAGGATGGCCAGGTGATGAGACCTGGCTCTTTCGGGCGAGGGGACGTGATAAGACGCTGATTTATCCAACTAAAGATTGTGACGGTTACCTTCCTATACCAGAGCACACGTTTACCGCAGATATTGCCTTTGTTTTGAAGGGATATGGTGGTGGAACTGCTATTCCTAATATCAACAGCTTTAACGCAGAGGCACAAAGAGTGGTCGCCGCCCTTGGAGCTCTCAGCCTAGAAACTCACTCATATGAAATATTTGATGGTGGGATTGAATCAAGAGGCACGGATGATTATGTTCTCTCAGCTGAGCCAGGACCTTCTGGCCTTGCAGACGCGATGATGAAGGATGTGCGATTGCCAGCCAATCATGAAAAGTATAAAAAAATAATTTATTTGTGGAGTACTGACGTCCAATATGATTATACCGCTGGCGCATGGGCTGGACGATGCCGCGGATTTGGACTTGTCGATTCAGAGGGTCAGGAATTAGAGAATATTCACATATCTCAGGATTATGGCGACCAATGCGCAATGGTCGATTTGCAGACCTACACATCGAGTCACACAAAAACGATGGTTCACGAACTAACTCATTTATATGGCCATGGAGGCCATGATAGTGACTCTATTGAGTCTTTTTTTGAATACTCGCTGATGCACAGAGGTGCTTATGGACCCATTGACACTTACCCTATATGGAATAGGATTTACATTACAAAGTGGCTTACGGAGGAGAATATTACAGAAGATAGAAACCGTTTAACTGACTACAGTGAGAGTTCAGATAAGGCGGAAAAGTATCTACTTAGACTTTCGAAAAAAAATGATTTTAACTGCGAAGATGAGAACCGTAATCCGACTAGATGCAACCGGTATCAGGAATTACACAAAGGAACGTTAATACAAAATCGTGGTACTTTTATAAGAGAGGGTAAGTCTTATTTTCAAGGTGGAGTAGTCTTGGAACCCGTTATGGATGTTGACGATATCACAACGCCATCAATTGAAGCTATCACTGTAACCAATAACGTCTCAACGTCAGAAGGTATTAAAGATCAAATTACTTTGGTGTTTTCAGAGAACATCACTCTAGGTAAGGGAAAAATCGTAGTATATGAAAGTGACTACAGCGATGAACAAGGTTTTTCAATCTCAGTAAATCGCCTCCCACAGAATAGTGATGGCTGGGATAGCCGGGGTGGCACAGCTTTAGCAGAGATCTCAGGCAAGAACTTGATTATTACAAGCGTCATGAACGGTGAAAAAAACTATTCGATTAAGTTCGGCCAAGGATCAATTATTGACTGGGGCGGCAATAGCGTGTCAGGAAAATATTGCGCATTTGCAAGTGATACTGACGACACGACGGATAGTGATGATGATGGTATCTTCGACTGTGCCGATGCCTTCCCCTTAGATGCCTCTGAGATAGCGGATAATGATAGTGATGGTATCGGAGATAATGCTGATACTGATGCAGATGGCGATGGTATTAGCGACTCAGAGGATGTATTTCCTCTAGATGCTTCTGAAACTCTTGACGCTGATGGGGACGGGATTGGAAATAATCGTGATCCAAATGATGATAATGATTCACATGATGATTGGCGCGATATATTTCCACTTGATCCCTCTGAGACTACTGATACTGACTCTGATGGAATTGGTAATAATGCCGATTCGGATGATGATGATGATGGCGTATCTGACAATCTAGATGCATTTCCGCTTGATAGCAGCGAGTGGAGCGACACTGATGGCGATGGAATTGGAGACAATACGGAAATCGATGATGACTGTGATTGTGTTGTTGATACCGAAGATTCATTTCCATTGGATTCGACAGAGAGTTTAGATTCAGATGCCGATGGCGTTGGTAATAATGCTGATACTGATGATGATAATGATGGGGTATTAGATATTAATGATGCCCTCCCCTTGGATCCCACAGAGAGCTTAGATACAGATCTAGATGGTATCGGTAATAACTCTGATTCGGATGATGACAACGACTCCGTTTTGGATGCTGATGATGCGTTTCCACTCGATAGCCAGGCCTCAGTTGATTCTGATGGAGACGGTCTCGCTGATAATATTTCTCCATGGCTTGAGACAACTAATCTACCGATAAGTGTTGATTACGGTTTTGTTGAGGGAGCAATAGTATTATTTCAATTAACTAATGATCAACGAGCTGTTATCTCAATAGATAACAGGGGCTATGAGTGCAAATTAGTCTTGGATGGAGTAACAATCAGCTGTTTGAATGTCCCTAATATCACAACAATTGGTGACCACTCAGTTCAGCTTCTAGCCTATGATGAATGGAATGGTAGTTCTGGGACTATCTCAATTCAAGACAGTGGAAGCTCGACTGAGAGTGTTGCTGGTACTTTGTTAGACGATGATGATGATGGCGACGGAGTGGCAGATACCAATGATGATCTTCCTCTAGACCCAACCAACGATTCAGATGATGATGGCGTTGCTAATAATGCCGATGCATATCCAGAGAACAGTCTTTACTCAAAAGATTCTGATAATGATGGCATGCCTGATGCTTGGGAAATCAAGTATGGACTAGACCCAAGTGATTCCTCTGATGCTATAAGTGATCAGGACAATGATGGCGTTTCAGCTCTAGATGAGTTCTTAGCGGGAACTATTCCGTCAGGGTCGTTGGATATCGATGGAAACGGTCAGTATGACGCTCTAACAGACGGTCTTTTGTTACTTAGGGGAATGTTTGGTTTAGACGGCAGTGCGCTAATAACTGGAACAATAGCCTCTGATGCGGCTTTCACCGAATCAGTGGATATTGAGTCACGCATAGCAACACTAGGTGATCTTGCAGATATCGATGGTAACGGTCAGATAGATGCGCTTACAGATGGCTTGCTTACACTCAGATACTTATTTGGCTTGGAAGGGGACACCTTAATTGCTGGAGTAGTGGCCTCTGATGCAACTAGAACAACCGCGGTAGAAATTGAGGCTCACCTTAAAACTTTGATGCCTGCTCTGTAGTTTTAGAGGTAAATCCTGCGGCTAGATAGATATGGTTAAAATAGAAAAGCCTTATTACTAAAGGGTTTAACTATCACTAAAACTCTTCTGGGCAGAAAGGTTCCGTAAGTCATTGATTTATAAGGGAATCGATAGTTAAACACTGGCAGTGTTGAGGTCAGCGGTTCGATCCCGCTAGGCTCCACCAAAAAATCAAATCCCTCGTACGTAAGTGCGGGGGATTTTTTGTTTTCAATTGTAATTACCAGTGTTTAGTTCAACGCGGCCCCGCTACCTAAGGAGTCAAATAGGACTTCTAATGCATTTTTTTCTATGTATTATAAGTGCATAAGTATTATTAAATATCGCATTAAATAGAGGCTATCATGAAAAAAATGGGCATCAATATATTAGTAGCCATAGCTATAGTTTTTGCCTCCTTGGCAACAATTGGGTCTGAAGCAGAAAACTCGCTTTCCTCCAGCGTTGTTTCGGCAACCACTCTTGATATCGATGGAAATCAAGAGTTTGATGCCTTAACTGACGGATTGCTGATTCTGCGGAGTATGTTTGGAATAACTGGGGCTCCTTTGATTTCAGACGCAGTCTCTAGTAACGCACTTTACAATAACGCTGAAGACATCGAAGCTCGAATTTTAAGTTTGGGTGATCGGCTCGATGTTGACAATAATGGAAATGTAGATGCCCTTACTGATGGCTTGATTATTCTCCGCTATTTATTTGGTCTGACTGGGGACTCTCTTACTAACGGGGTTGTTGCTAGTGATGGAGAGAGAGTAACTGCCGTTGCGATTGAAGAGTACGTGACCATTCTGACGACACTTAACATCGCACCTATATTTACATCGAGCGAATTTTTTAGTGCTGCCGAGAATCAAACGATTATAGGCAGAGTAACTGCGACCGACTCTGACAGCGAAAATATCACTTTTAGCACGTCAAGTAGCGAATTGGTAATTACCCTGGATGGAGCCTTGAATTTTAGCGCTGCCCCTGACTATGAGGTTGAATCAGAGTATACAGCCATAGTGATCGCGACTGACGGTATTAATAGCGCATCACAACCTATCACTGTCACCATCTTAGACATTGAGGAAGAAATAAATACTTCTTCTTCTTGTGAACAATTCAGTCAATATGCAAGATCCACTGAGTTTAGATATTGTTGGGAAGAAGATCAAACTACCTCAGGAACAGACTATTCAGCAAATGTAATATCGCCTCTTATAGTTACCTTTGATAATGAATCGATCACAGTCCCAGACTCTAATTTTGCAGAACAACTTTATATCGAATATGGAATTATCCTGTCTTCAGTTGGAGATATTACTTGGGACAATGATAAAGCCTACGCGATCCATCAAATAATGAAGAAAATACCGCAGTATGTAAAAACTGCTGAATATGATAGTCGAGTCTTTAGCAGGTGGACGTTAACCGATAATCAATTGACGGATGATATCGAAATATTTGTCAACGCAGATGGCACTCAATCTATAAATATTTCCAGTAATGCTTTTGCAAATGCTAATCCGCGCATGGCAGCTATTGAGGGCAAGAAGGGGCTCTACTTTTCAAATAGACTCCACAATGCAATAGTCAGGTTTGTTACAAAAAATGGCTCAGATACAACTGCGATAAACAAAATTCTTAATGATCGATTTGGGGTTAGCTTGACGCCTCCTGATTATTCTCTATTAACCCAAGGTACCACTAATGAGACCTCGACTAGGTTCCAAGAGTTTCAGGCATCGGAACTTATCGCCATAATTAGTATGTTTGAAGAGATGCCATCTGGTTTTCACAAGGTTCAAGGGTTAAATTATCTAATTAGACGAACGAATGGATCGCAACATCCACTTTACCCAGACGCCCCAGCGGTGGCTTGGTCAGGTGCGGGTTATATCGAGTTTATGGAATCTACGTTTAAAACTTTTGACCTAGAGCATATGCACAGATTAATACTCCATGAAAAAGCTCATTTTTTATACTCCAAAGTATTCGACCAAACCTTGCTAAGTGATTGGGCCGAACTTGGTGGTTGGAGCCACACATCAGGTGACTCTATGGGCAATTTTTATAATTCAAGTGGTTGGAGTACATCCAAACAGACTGAATTTGTCAGTGCTTATGCTCATTCAAAAAATCCAAATGAGGATATGGCCGAGTCAATTTCTTATTTCATTGTTAATCCGGATCCACTTCGCTCAAGAGCTCAAAAGAAATATGAATTTATTAGGGATAGAATTATGCAGGGAGATATTTATATATCTCAGATTCAGGATGATCTAACTTTTACGGTATACAACTTATATCCTGACTATGTGTTCCCAGGTAAAGTAAACAAAATCCAAATTTCTGTAGAGGGTAAAGCTAAAGATGACAAAATAGTTAAGGTGGAGATTAAACTTCATGCGTTAGATAAAGTGCTCGAAGGGGCAAAATATGCTTATGTCAGGGTGGCGAGCGAATCGAAAACATTTTTTGACCTATACCTTTATCCCACTGATGGCTCAAGTCTCGGAACCCAGTTGTTAGGGTCGATAACTCTATCTAAATATGCTAAGTCAGGTTATTGGCAGGCATCTAATTTAACACTTACGGACCAGTCCGGTAATCAGAGAATGGAGCGCGCAGGAAACGACTTTGGTTGGCGAATGTATGTCAATAATCCTCTTGAGGATCTTATTCCGCCTAAATATGTAGCAAACTCTATATCACTGACAAAAATTACCCGAGAAGTCGAAAATCAGGTGGTTGATGTAGTCATTGGTCAGTGGGAAATAGACGAACAAAACCCTAAAGAAGATCAGGGCTGCTATGGTGCGCTTAATGATGAAATCGCAACAACATACTCTATGGAGCAGTACTCTCCGCAAGAGTATTCAGGAGAGTATCAACCTAATAAATGTTATGTAGAATACGTGATGCCTTATTACATGCCTTCTGGAAAGTACCGGTTGAATTATATTTTCCAATATGACGCCGCGCGCAATAGAAGCAACAACTACTTTAAGATTCCGGACGGTGTTGATGGTGGTAATTGGATTGGTGGCGAAGGTGTAGATGGGCAGTTAGACGAAAACGCACCAGAAATCTCATTGACAACGTCAAACCCTGATACAACGCCGCCAGAGTTGGATTTGAATATTATCAGTGTTACGGCGATACCTACGAATCCAGAAAACCCTAATGGAGAGACCGTTGTAGAGTTTAGGTTTAGGGTTAAAGATGATATTTCCGGATACAAATTGGGCTACTATAAATTTAGAGATCCCCAAGGATTGTCATCAGGGTACTATCATTATCCCGATGAACGTAACTCTCTATTTCCGACTAGTTATGATACTGATTGGTATGAATATACATCCACTGTAATTCTGCCTGTCGGCTCTGCACCGGGTCAGTGGGGTATTACGGAGTTCACAATCCAAGACAGGGCGTTTAACTTTAAATCTTATGATTTCACGGAAATTGTAAGATTTGATGTAACAGAATAGCTCATTGCAAAAGCTATTTTTATATACTTCACACAAAGCTAAAAGAAGAAGTTATTATATATATCAATGTGTTAGAAAATTACAGTACAACGCTGGCAGTGTTGAGGTCAGCAGTTAGATCCTGCTATGCTCCACGATAACTGTTGGAGGTCTCCACGGAGATGTTTTAGAGATAAACTCTTCTTTTCACCACCGCCGGCAGTTGCCCAGTAACTTGTACTTTTGGAGGTGCACCTTTTATGACCTCAGGTCCTTTTCGCTTCAAACTTAGCCCAAGCAGCTTC
>Ga0209482_1001723_pt1 | contig 14446 bp, 12 predicted proteins | sample CoawatmetaG10DNA_FD_187512 | JGI IMG/M metagenome (GOLD analysis project Ga0209482, IMG submission 187512) | Marine microbial communities from the West Antarctic Peninsula - Coastal water metaG104-DNA (SPAdes) (version 2) | ecosystem: Environmental > Aquatic > Marine > Coastal ...
GCTATAAGACCAAGAAAGCCAACTCCTATTTGAAGAATGTTAAGTATTGTCATGGTTTAGTATAGCTTAATAGCTTTAAGTCTTTCGTTTAAAAAATCGTCTGCGAGAATACCCTTATCATCTTCATTGAAAACAGATTTAAGGACTACACTTGGTGCAGGGTGAAGGAAAAAGGGAATGCTGTATCTAGGTTTTGAAATCTCACCCTCATACTGCACAACTCTGTGTGTAGTACTTTTTAATTTCTTGTCAGTAACAAGTTGCATCATATCGCCAATGTTACAAACTATGGAATGGGAACTTGGTTTGACCTTTATCCAAACACCATTTTTATTAAGGACTTCTAAACCACCTTCTTCAGCCCCTACCAGCAAAGTAATTAAATTTATATCCTCATGCGCTCTTGCTCTATGTGGATTTGATAGGTCGCCTATGGGTGGGTAATATATTGATCTTAAAAGAGAGTTCCCTTTTTCTATCCATGGAAGGAAGTAGTCTTTGTCAAGACCAATAGAAAGTGAAATTACTGACATTACTCTAATGCCAATAGCATGGAGTTCGCCGTATAAAGCATCAAAATCTTCATTAAATTGAGGTACTTCATTCATATGAATATTCCCTGGTATGCGGTCATCATAAGATAAATCAATCACAGGTCCATGATGCCAAAACTCTTTCTGATCAGCCACCTTCTCACCCACAGCTGTTTCTATACCTGGAGGTGTAAATCCCCTAGCACCCTTCGAGTCTCGACTATTATATTTAAGCTTAGTAGGACCATCTAGATTAAAAAAATCTTTTGAAGATTTATAGCAGCTATTGAGTAAGTCTTTAGAAAGTCCATGGTCGGTTATTGAGAAAAAGCCATGGCCGGCAAGTGCGCTTTCAAGAAGCTTAATAGCCTCTACATCTCCTCTTTCAATGTCCTTGAATGATAGTTCTGGTATTGATGAGTTCATGCTATTAATTCTATCAAAAAAAAAGGCGGATAAACCGCCTTTTTTAATTTTTTTAAGTACTTTTTAGAACTTGTACTGGAAACCTAAAGATGCTCTCCATAGACTTTGAGTAGTCGATCTTGATATGTTGAAAGGGTTGCCCGTAGCATCATATCTATAAGCATATCTACTATAGTCATATTTTCCATCTACTATTCTTAGATCTATAACAGGAATTCTTCCTGAGTAGTAACCGTAGTTTACGATTCCTTCATCTTCATCGATAAAGTTAAGAACATTTTCTAAAGCAAACGTGATAACAAACTCATCATTATCTCTAAGTCCAGGTAGCTTTTGTATGATGTTTAGATCAAGTGATGACTGCCAAGGGAAGCTTCCAGCGTCTCTTGGTGAAATCTGCCCAGCATAGTCTTTTAAGCCGAATACATTATGAAGCAAGTTAATGATTTCTAGTTCTCTAGCATTTGCTGCATCAGTTCCTTCAGCAGTACATTTGTATGAGTAACATACAAGTGCATCGCCCATAGTAGGGATGTAAAGCAATGATGAGCTATCATCATTTAGACTGAAGTCATAACCAAAAGCTTTTGTTTTATAGTCTGAAGCTCTATTAGTATAAGTATCAAAAGTCGGATATTTAGGTCCGCCTGACTCTCTTGTAAAAACAAGATTGAACTGAGTTGGCTTATTAGGTCCGAAGAAATAATGCTTAGTAGATAATGTAGCTAAGAATCTATGCTCAGTCTCATATGTTGATCTTCCTAAGTTTCTATTATTGTAATCAGCAGCTCCAACTTTACCAAAGTTTGAGTTAGATGTTGAAGAAGTCATAGCATTTCTATCTTGCGCATCCTGCCCTGTGTAACTCATAAATACTCGCGTATCTCCATCTCTAAATGATTTAGAAAGCGATGCAGAAATTACTGACCTTTCTCCACAACATTCGTTATACAAACCAGCTCTATAGCTGTTACTTCCTGTCTGACCATATATAGGTCTTCCATCAGGTGCTTTTTCAGTAGGCACTGTAGGTTGATCTCCAATCAGAGGATAACCAGTATCAATTATTTTATATAAAGCTTCTTCTTCTTCTGAGTTTAAATAAGTAACTGTTAAGTCAACGTCCTGAGGCAATGTTCTTGTATATGTAATATTCAAGATTTTAGAAACAGGCCATTCAAAGCTAGGTGCTATGAAATCAACTTTACCACTAACATTTAAAGGGTTCTGAATAGATGCAATTACGCAGTCTGGTTTAACATTTGTTCCAGAAAAAGTCATTCCAGCTACCGTTGAAGTATTACAACCAGGAGCAAATCTTGAGTCATAGTTAGCAATGTTCACACCAGTATTACTGTATGCATTTGAAATCCAAACATTAGGTAATTTAGATGCGTATGTACCAAAAGTAATATTTAAATCACTCATGTCATCTATAACTAGATCCATTCCAAATCTAAGATTAAGAAGATTAGTTCCAGCTATTCCACCATTTTTAAAACCGTAATCATTTACAAAGCTTTGGTTAGTAGTAGTGTCATCACCTTCGTATTTGTCATATCTAGCACCAAAAGTTAACTTAAGTCTGTCAGACATTGAATACTCATCCATCATGTAGATAGAAGTTTGATCATACTTAAATACTGCAGCTGCATCGTCGACATTTCCAGTCTTAGAACCGGCAGCAGAGTACCTATCGATTGTTCCAGTTTTTAGATCAGCAAGAGTTTCGAACTCATATCGACCATCTTCGTTAACAATAAATAAATTATAAACATCGTAGGATGTATTTTCATAACCAGCTGTTATTTTATGGTCATCCATGTAATAAGTTAGCTTAGCCTTGAAGAAATCTGTAGATGTATCTAGATCGTTAGCAGATCTATAAATGTCTGGACCAAAATTAACTCTATAACCGAAAGCATCATCGATATAGAAACTTGGATAGTTTTGCCCAACAGGTGAGATTTGATCAGTAGATGTTTCTTTACTTGAAAAATAAATTTCTGAAATTAGATTTTCAGTTAAATCAGAAACTAAATGGAAACTATTTGTAGTAGTACTTTCATTTTTTAAGTATGTCCCTGAAGCAAGTGCAAGAGTGCTTCTTGATGAAGTAGCTCCTCTGACCTGATCTCCACTAACATCTTTAAAGTTATAAGTTAGTCTATTCTTATCATTAATATTCCAGTCTAATCTAAGAGTTATATTTTCTTGCTCAGATTTTGTTGAGCCAGCACCACCTAGAGGATCACGACCAACAACAGCTATTGCTGCGTCTCTGATTTCTTGAATTTGAGCTTCTGTAATATCTAGAATATTTTCTGCACCAGAGCCTATGGCTCCATACTCAAGTGGATTAGCAATTTCAGCAGTTCCGTAAGTAGCAAAGAAGAATAATTCGTCTTGGATAATCGGGCCGCCAAGAGAAAGTTCCATTGCTGTATCTTCTTTTTTAATGTCTACAGGGGAGCCTTCAAGAGAATCACCCATGAATTTATCACCTCTATCAAAGTATGAAACATCACCATGAAATTCATTTGTTCCACCTTTAGTAATGATATCAATAACACCACCTCTAAATTGTGAATACTCAACAGATACAGGAGCAATTTTAATAGCTAGCTGATCAACAGCATTAAAGTTAATTGGGCTTCTTTGTGAAGGGTAGCCGTTTGAATTCAATCCAAAGTCATCGTTAAAAGAAACACCGTCAACTTTAATATCATTTGTTCTTGGGTGGGCGCCACCGATAGAGATTGACTCTTCGCCATCTTCTTCGTTATCAATAGAAACCAAAGGGTTTAATCTAAGAATATCTGTAAGGTCTCTGGTAACAGATGGAGCAGAAGCAATTTGCTCTGCATCTATAATTGTAGTAAATCCACTTTTATCAAAAGTAACTCTTGAGGCAGTAACAACAACGTCGTCCACTGAATCTAATGATGATAAAGAAAAAGATAATCTACTAGTCTCACCAACAATCAGAGTAGCTGGTCTGTTTTGAGGTAATAAACCTGATGAGGAAACTTCTATTTTGTAAGGCCCTCCAGGTCTAAGACCACCTGCAAAATACTTACCATTAGAGCCTGTAACCTTAGTAACAGAGCTATTTGTTGGTTCGTAAGTGATTGTAACAGTTGCACCACTGACGGCTGAGCCGTTAGATGAAATTGTTCCAGAAATATCAGAGGTTAGTTCTTGTGATATCGCAAACGGTGAAAGAAAAATTGATAAAATTGATAGTCTTAAAAAGTGATGCATGATTATTACCCTCGCAAATAATAAAAATAATTAATTTAAGACTTAATCATATATGAAAATATATAAAAGGTATGCCAATTTTATAAAATATTGACACTTTTTAGACAAGATTGCTAAATAAAAGTTCAAAGATTGATTGAATCTTCTCCAAAGTAACCTTTAAGAGAATCTGGGATTTTTATAGAGTTCGTTTTGCTATCGTAATTATTTTCTATGAGTGCAACTAAAGTTCTTCCAACGGCAAGCGCTGATCCGTTAATCGTATGAGCAAGTTTCTTTGAGGCGCCTGTTTGAATCTTAATGTTTGCCCTTCTGGCTTGAAAATCACTAAAATTAGAACAAGATGAAATTTCTCTATATTTATTTTGACTTGGCATCCATACCTCTATGTCATATGTTTTAGATGCAGAAAAGCCGAGATCTCCTGTACATAATTCTATTATTTGGTAAGGCAGCTCTAAAAGATCTAATATTTCGCGGGCATTTTTAAGGAGTCCTTCCAAAGCCTCTAAGGATGTTTCTGAATCTACGACCTGAACTAGCTCAATCTTTTCAAATTGATGCTGCCTTATAAGTCCCTTTGTATCCCTTCCATAACTTCCAGCTTCAGATCTAAAGCATGGGGTATGGGAAGTAAGCTTAATTGGAAGATCTTTATCAGAAACTACCTCATCTCTAAAGATATTTGTTAATGGAACTTCGGCTGTTGGTATAAGGTATAAATTATCAGATGCTTTAAAAAGATCTTCCTCAAATTTCGGCAACTGTCCAGTGCCGGTTAAAGAGTCAACATTGGCCATAAAAGGGACATAATGTTCTTTGTAACCATTTTTAATAGCAACATCTAGCATAAAACTTATAAGAGCTCTTTGAAGTTTTGCCATATCTCCTTTTAAAACGACAAACCTGGAGCCAGCTAGCTTAGATGCTAACTCTATATCAATATCAGAAGCTATCTCTAAGTGGTCAAGCTCATTAGAAGAAGTTATATTTCCAGATATTTCAATAACCTTGTTGTCTGATTCATCTTTGCCTAAAGGAACATTTTTATTTGGAATATTAGGTATGTTATGAAGAAACTCATTTAATTGACTCTGGACTAACTGAAGGGCTTCGTCTTTGATCTTGAGCTCACTGTTAATAGCATCAATATTTAACTTTAAATCAGCAGTATCTTTGCCTTGGGATTTTAATTTTCCAAAGTCATTAGAAAGATTCTTTCTTTGTGATTGAAGGTGCTCTGTATCAACTTGAAGTAATTTTCTTTTATCATCAAGATCTACAAAAAGCTCCACATTTAATTCATAGCCTCTGGTATTAAGGGCCTTGGCAACTCCTTCGGTATCTTCTCTAAGTTGTTTAACATCAATCATTTTATTATCTAGAAATTAAGGTTCCAATATAGGTAGCTGCTACCGTAAGTAATATAGTTAGCATTATATATGATGCAGCACTAATAGCATTAGTATTAATCATCAGTACTGTTTGATGTGTAAAGGCTGACATAGTAGTAAAGGATCCTAAAAAACCAATAATAAAAAAATAATATGAAGTGTCCTTAACAGGCATTGAGTTTCCTATAAATAAGCCTATAAAAAAACATCCAATTACATTAACCGCTAAGGTGCCTACTGGGTAATCTAAGAGTATATATTTTGAAGATAATTCGCTTAACAAGAACCTTGAAATAGCCCCTAATCCTCCACCAATTCCAATAAATAAAATACCCATCAAGCACTGACCTTAAAATTAACTAAATTTGTAATATTCATATTATCTTTGAACTTGATAAAGAAACTATTATCACTAGTTAGTTCAATGTAAATTTCTCTATCTATGCTATCAATAATTTTAAAAGAGTTTGAAGAGATATCTTTTATATTAGCAATATCAAAATTAACGCCTTTGGTAATAATATTTATAAAAGTTTTATTATTAATATCTTTATGGTAAATAATCTTTGTTTGGTCAAAGTCAAAATCATACATCTCGATATAAGAATTATTTATAGTGTATCTCTCTCTATATGGGCTATTTATATTGATAACAATAATGGATTTATTTCTAATAATATTGCCGTTAGATTCAGAGAGCTCATTTGTTTGTGAGTTTAGACTTTTTTGTGTAAATGAGAGATCTTTATTAATTAAGCTATTAAAAACTTCAACTGATGAGCTAGCCGTTGAATCAAATGATATAAAGATTAGTGAGAAAAGTAATAGTAGCTTCAATTTAATTTCTTTTGGGGACAAGAACTTCTCTTGATCCATTCGAGCTCATTTCTGAAATTAATCCAGCCTCTTCCATTGTTTCTATTAACCTGGCGGCTCTGTTATATCCAATCCTAAGTTTTCTCTGAACAGCTGATATAGATGCGCGTCTTGATTCCAGTACAAAATTAACAGCCTCATCATACAACTCATCAGCATCTTCAGATGATGTTGAGGTCTCTGACCCTGACCAGCCAGCAATAGGACCAGTTTCCTGTGATGAAGAAACAATCTCTTCTACATAATTAGGTCCCGCTCTTTCCTTCCAATCGCTAACAACTCTATGAACTTCATCATCGCCAACAAAAGCGCCATGCACTCTAACAGGAACGCCGACACCAGGTGGAAGATACAACATATCTCCATAACCTAATAGCTGCTCAGCACCACCTTGGTCAAGAATAGTTCTTGAATCAATCTTAGTTGAAACCTGAAAACCAATTCTTGTAGGGATATTTGCCTTAATAAGACCTGTAATAACATCAACGGACGGTCTTTGGGTTGCTAAGATTAAGTGAATTCCAGCTGCTCTAGCTTTTTGAGCTATTCTAGCAATTAAGTGTTCTACTTTTTTCCCAACCAACATCATCATGTCAGCAAATTCATCAACAACAACTACTATTGAGGGAAGTGTTTCTAAGTACTCCTCATCCTCGGGATGGGTTGGATCTATTATCTGTTTTCCATTAGCAGCAGCATCCTCAATCTTTTTATTGAAACCAGCTAGGTTTCTAACGCCCATCATCGACATTAATTTATATCTTCTATCCATCTCTACGACACACCACCTAAGACCATTAGAGGCATCCGTCATATCAGTTATAACAGGTGTTAAAAGATGAGGTATGCCATCATAAACAGAGAGTTCGAGCATTTTAGGATCAATTAATATTAATCTAACATCTTTGGGATCTGATTTGAAAAGAAGGCTAAGTAACATAGCATTAACCCCTACTGATTTACCTGAGCCTGTTGTTCCTGCAACAAGTAAATGCGGCATCTTTGCAAGATCAACTACTACAGCATTTCCAGAAATGTCATGTCCTAGTGCTAAAGTCAAACTTGAAGGTGAATTCTTGAAGGCTTGCGAGGAAAGAATTTCAGTTAATCTAACTATTTTACGATTTGTATTGGGTATCTCAATACCAACATATGATTTGCCCTCTATAACCTCAACAACCCTCACGCTGCTAACAGAAAGAGATCGAGCAATATCTTGTGCAATACCAGTGATCTTACTTGCTTTTGTTCCAGGAGCGGGTTGAATTTCGAACCTAGTTACAACAGGTCCTGGTATGACAGATTCAACCGTGGCATCAATACCAAACTCTTCTAATTTTGTTTCTAGCAAGGAGGCTATTTCATTTAACTCCTCTTCTGACAGCGAAGCGCCATCATCCAGGGCTCTATCCAACAGTTCAGTACTAGGCATTTTTGTTTTAACTTGATTTGAAATACCTTTATGAGCTGGCATTTCAACTTCTCTTAACAACTCTTCACTAGTATTCGGGAGGTCAGGCTGAGCAGCTTGCTCTGGCATTGATTTATTAGAAAAGGATTCTTTTTCTAAAATCTTAGTCTTAAATTTATCTTTGGTAACTTTAGAGGTTAAAGAGGATTCTTTTTTTAATTTTTGAGACTCTCTAAATAAATTCAGTTTGTCAGAAAATTTAGTTACTAAAGCTCTAAAAAAAGAAATTGATTTTGAAGATATAGTTTTTAACGTTGTTATAGTTACGTTGAGTAATTTAATGATAGCGGAACCTAATACCTCCAAGGTCTTTATCCAAGAAAAATTGAATGCTAAAGCTGCTGCAGGGATAAGAAAAATAACTAGAAATATTAAGCTTCCTAAGAAGCCAATAAAATTTGAGAGATTTGTAAAAATAAACTTGCCTAAAAACCCACCAGAGTTGCTGTCAAAATAGTACTCAAGGACTGCACAAAAACTAATTAATAAAATAAATGAGCTAAAAAACCTAACAATAGTTTTTATATTAGATCCGTATTGATCTCTAAAAAATATTGTCTGCAAAGCCCAAACGCATCCAATAAGTAAAACAAGAAAAGAGCCAAGACCTATTAATGTAAATAAAAAGTCAGAAATATTAGCTCCCAGAGGACCCCCTAAATTATTAATAAGGATTGAGGATGATTTATTAAAAAAAGCTGGATCAGTTGGGTCGTATGAGATTAGTGCGATAAAAATATATAAGGAAAAAGCAATTAGAAAGAAACTAAAGAAGTTTAATAGTGTGTTTTTGACGTATAGAGATTTCATAGTTAAATCTTATTATGTATATATGTAAATTATAGGTTTAATCAATCACAATTTGTTTAATATTCGATTATAATCTTCCGCATGTCTACTAATCATAAAAAATTAATCATATTAGGTTCAGGTCCTGCGGGATATTCAGCAGGCATTTATGCAGCTAGAGCTGGTCTTGATCCAATAATCATAGCGGGATCACAAGAAGGTGGTCAGCTTACAACTACTACTGATGTTGAGAACTGGCCTGGTGACAGCGATGGCTTACAAGGCCCTGATTTAATGGATAGAATGAAAAAACATGTCCAACAATTTGATGTTGAAGTTGTAAATGATCATATTAATGAAGTTGATTTATCAAAAAAGCCTTTTACATTAATGGGATCGAATAACTACACATGTGATTCATTAATTATTACAACTGGTGCAAGCGCAATGTACCTAGGAATTCCTTCAGAAAAAGAATTTCTTGGGAAAGGTGTATCAGCATGTGCTACATGCGACGGCTTCTTCTACAAAGACCAAGAAGTCATCGTAGTTGGTGGTGGAAATACTGCCGTTGAAGAGGCTTTATACTTATCAAGAATATGTTCAAAGGTCTACCTAGTTCATAGAAGAGATGCATTACGTGCAGAAAAAATACTTCAGGATAGAGTCTTTAAAGAAGAGAAAAATGGCAAAATTGAAGTGCTTTGGAATAGTCATCTTGTAGAAGTTCTAGGAGATAACACGGGTGTTAATGGCGCTTTGATTAATCAAGATGGAGAAGATAAAAAAATTGATGTGATGGGAGTATTTATTGCCATTGGACATAAGCCAAATACAGATATATTCGAAGGTCAATTAGATATGGATCATGGATATATACAAATTAAATCTGGAACGAAAGGTTCTGCAACCGCAACATCGATAGAGGGCGTTTTTGCTGCTGGTGATGTCTCAGACCAAATATATAGGCAAGCTGTTACATCTGCTGGCTTTGGCTGCATGGCCGCGTTAGATGTTGAAAAATATTTATCAGAGTAAAAAATTATGAAATTTAAAGCATATTTAGTTGAGGAAATTAATGGGGAGTTTAAGGGGTCTGTTCAGGAGCTAGATTCACCAGAAATTGAAGATGGAAAAGTTCTTATAAGAGTTCATTACTCATCCCTTAACTACAAAGATGCATTGGCAGCAACCGGTGTAAAAGGTGTCGTAAGAGCCTACCCTTTTGTTCCAGGAATCGATGTTGCGGGAGAAATAATCGAATCAACAGATGCTAGCTTCTCAAAGGGAGACTTAGTTGTTGCTACAGGTTATAAAATTGGGATGGCAGAATTTGGAGGGTTTGGCGAGATAGTCCATCTTAATTCTAAATGGGTGGTTAAACTTCCAGATGGCTTAAGCCCAAATGAAGCTATGAATATTGGTACAGCTGGTATTACTGCTGCTGCCTCTGTTAAGAAAATTATTGATTCGGGTATTTCAAAAGAGCTTCCAATTCTTGTCTCTGGCGCAACAGGCGGAGTTGGTTCAGTTGCAGTTAACCTGCTATCAAATTTAGGTTATGAAGTTCATGCCATTACGGGAAAACCCGAACAAAATGAAGTTTTAAAAGAAATGGGCGCAAGTCAGATTATAGATAGAAATGAGTTTATGGCTGATCCAGTAAAAGCACTTGATAAAGGTGTTTATGGAGGCGGTGTTGATACGGTCGGAGGTGAGATATTATCTAAAATGCTTTCCATGATATCAAATGAAGGAGCTGTTTCATGCTGTGGTAATGTGGCTGGTATGAAATTTACCTCATCTGTTTTCCCATTTATATTAAGAGGAGTCTCACTGATTGGAATAGATTCAGCAGAGTCACCATTGGAATTTAAGGCTGGTCTATGGGAGCTTTTAGCAAATGAGTGGATGCTTGATTTAGAAAAATATTCCAAAGTAATTCCCTTGGAGAATGTTGATGAAGAAATCGAAAAAATACTTAAAGGACAGCAAGTTGGAAGAGTTGTCATTAAACACGGAGTTTAATTATGAATGATGATGAGTTTAAAAAATATTATGAATCAGAAGATGCAAGTCAAGACAGTAAATCAGATGCAAATGTAATATTAGTTCTTATAATTATTGGCGTCATAGCCATGACATATTGGGTTTCTGTTCAGTAAGGATTTTAATTACTTAGCGCCCATTCTCATTGCTGAATCTAATCTAATTGTTTCACCGTTAAGGTATGTATTGTTAATAATATGCTCAGCTAGTTGAGCAAATTCATTAACATCCCCGAATCTATGAGGGAATTGAGTTGCTTCTAGAAGAGACTCTTTGCTGTCTTCTGCAGCTAGGCTCATTAATGGTGTATCAAATATCCCTGGAGCAATAGTACATACTCTGATGTTATGCCTAGCAAGGTCTCTTGCAGCTGTTAACGTGAGTCCTATTACGCCAGCCTTGGAAGCACTGTAAGCAGCTTGACCAATCTGCCCTTCATAGCCTGCTATAGATGCCGTATTAATAATGACACCCCTTTCACCTTTTGTATCAGGTTCATTCTTATCTATTAACTCAGCACCAAGTCTCATTACATTAAATGTACCAACAAGGTTTAGATCTATTATAAATTTAAAAATATCCAAAGGGTGAGGTCCCTTTCTTCCTAAAATTCTAGCCCCGTAACCAGTACCCGCACAATTAACAACGAAATTAAGTTTTCCAAAAGTCTCTTTTATACCCGCAATGGCATTTTGAACAGACTCCTCTTCCATTACATTGGTATTAAAATAAGTAACATTATCTTCGCCCAAAAGCTCAACAACTTCTTTAGCCTTTTCATCATTGATATCTAATATAGCAACCTTAGCTCCATTTTTAACGAAGTGCTCAACAGCACCCCTTCCCAAACCCGAAGCACCGCCAGTAACCAAAGCAACGTTATTATTTAAGTCCATTATCAGAATTCCATAAATTTATTTTTTATATTATATATCTATATATAGATAATCATAAAAATTATTATTGGCATGACAATTGCATTATGTATAAGTGAACTTAATCTATTTTTATAAATAAAGGAGAGAAAAATGAAAAAGTTATTTTTAATGATGGGTATTTTGATTTCACTACCTTCATTCGCTGGTGTAAGTGCAAACGTAAGTTTCGCTTCGGACTACATTTGGAGAGGAATGACTCAAACTGATGGGCCTGCAATGTCAGGTGGTTTTGATTATGAAGATGAGGGCGGAATTTATGCAGGGATCTGGGGTTCAAATGTGAACTTTAATGACGGAGCAGGTAGTGAGTTAGATTACTATTTTGGTTATGGTTTTGAGGTTGGTGGGATTGGTGTTGATTTAGGATATGTAGCTTTTGACTATCCTAAAAATTCAACAGGTCTAGATTTTGAAGAGATAGTAGTTGGTTTGAGCTATGCAGACTTAGGTCTAACAATTGCTTTAGGTCAAGATTCTGCACCTGACTATACAGAAATTTTGTATGCCTTTGGAGCTGTTGGTATTTCATATGGCAAATATGATAATTACGGTGATAACTTTGGTATTTCTTATGGATTTAAATGTGGTTCATATGATTGCGGTTTAGCTTATTCAGATTTTTCTGATGGTGGATATGGTGCTGATGAAGAAGCATTTGTATTCTCTGTATCTGCAAGTCTTTAAATATGATAATTAAATAAAAAATGAAATTAAAAAATCATGAATATATCTAATAATATGGCATGTAAATTGCATGTAAATACTATACATACAAATAATTTTGGGAAATATGATGTTTAACAAAGGATTGTTTTTGATTTTATGCTTACTTGTGACGCCGTTAGGCTCTGCAAATGAATTGAATTCTGGAGATACTGCATGGATATTGACATCAACTGCATTAGTATTATTTATGACACTTCCTGGTTTAGCTCTATTCTACGGCGGTCTGGTAAGATCAAAAAATGTCCTATCAGTTCTGATGCAATGTTTTGCAATAGCATGCTTGATATCAGTTTGCTGGGTTGTCTATGGCTATAGTTTAGCCTTTAAGGGCGATGGCCTAATAATAGGAGACTTAAGTGCACTGTTTTTAAATGGGGTCGATAGAGATTCTCTAACTGGGACATTGCCTGAAACAGTATTTATAACATTTCAAATGACTTTTGCCATAATTACCCCTGCGCTCGTTGTTGGTGCATTTGCTGAAAGAATGAAGTTTGGAGCAATGTGTTTATTTTCAGTACTTTGGTTTACCTTTGTCTATCTGCCTGCATGTCATATGGTTTGGGGCGGAGGCTATCTAGCAAATATAGGTGTTATAGATTTTGCTGGTGGGCTGGTAGTGCATGCTACATGTGGAATTGGAGCGCTTGTAGCAGCAATATACCTTGGACAAAGGAAAGGATTCATGCAAACACCAATGCCCCCTCATAATAGAACGATGGTCATGATTGGCGCTTCTATGCTCTGGGTTGGATGGTTTGGCTTTAATGCTGGTAGTGCGGTCGCTGCAGATGGCTCAGCCGGTATGGCAATGCTTGTTACACATATAAGTGCTGCTACTGGAGCTATAACATGGATGGCAATCGAATGGATCAAATCAGGCAAAGCCACAATGATAGGAATAGCAACTGGGATGGTTGCTGGACTAGCAACAATTACACCAGCATCTGGAACTGTAGGCCCTGCTGGAGCTTTACTCATAGGTTCGATGGCTGGAGTAGTTTGCTTTTATGCTACTCAGCTAGTTAAGTCATATTTTAAAATTGATGACTCATTGGACGTATTTCCAGTTCATGGAGTTGGCGGTATCTTAGGAATTATTATGCTATGTTTTGTAGGAAACCCTGATGGATTTCTTGGATCTGGAGCTGCTGGAATATCAGCAGATGGAGCTATTGCACAGCTGATCATTCAATTGAAAGGAATTTTTATTATATGCACTTGGACTGCTATAACTACTTACTTAATTCTGAAAGCTATTAATTTTTTTACAGACATAAGGGTATCCTCAGACGATGAGGAAGAAGGGCTAGATATTAGCGAGCATAACGAGCATGGTTACAGCTTATAAAGCTGGATTGCTGTACTGAGCTAAGAAAAATTTCTGCATGTCATCTTCCATGGCATGCATTCTTTTTTCTAAATAGTTAATAGAATTATTAATTTCTTCTTCTGTAAAATCATAACTTTGACTGTCAATGCCCTGCATGCGACAGGCTGCAATATTTGTTGAATGCAATTTATATGACGACTTGATCTTACTGGTAATGATGGTAGAAATTTGTTCATAATCAGCGTCATTAAATTGCAATGGCGATCCTATTGAGAGATGGACGTTTCCTTTTTGCCCCATCACCCCATCAGCTATACTTTTTAAATCCTCTCTTTCATCTTTAAGGTATTCGTTATTCGAAGATAGTAAAAATAACTCGTTAGCTTTTAATATGTCATTAGGATCTTTTTCATAAGATATAGATACCGGCACTACTGATAATAAATTAAAATAATTAGATTCTGTTGTTTGCTTTCGGCCATTTAAATGAATCATTTTTAAAACAGATGGATCTGTATAATCTAAACCATCTTTCGATCTTCCTTGTTTTTGAGCAATCCAGATTGAATTATTTTCTTCAACGAGGGAGTCGTAAATATATTCTGAGGCTAAAAAGAGGCTCTTGTAGATATCTTTCTTTGACTTAT
>Ga0209482_1001724_pt1 | contig 14438 bp, 14 predicted proteins | sample CoawatmetaG10DNA_FD_187512 | JGI IMG/M metagenome (GOLD analysis project Ga0209482, IMG submission 187512) | Marine microbial communities from the West Antarctic Peninsula - Coastal water metaG104-DNA (SPAdes) (version 2) | ecosystem: Environmental > Aquatic > Marine > Coastal ...
TTGAACGCTCGACCAGCGGATTAAAAGTCCGATGCTCTACCAACTGAGCTAACGCCCCATATAAAAACGAGAAATTATACTGAACTAACGTTCATTAATCAATCGTAAATTAGCCTTTATTAACAGCACTTTTAAGAAGCTTACCTGGCTTAAAAAAAGGAACAAATTTTTCAGATACTTCAGTTTTTTGACCAGTTTTAGGATTGATACCAATCCTACCTTTACGGTAGCGCTTTTGAAAACCACCAAACCCCCTAATCTCAACACCATTAGAAGAAATTATAGCGTCACTAATTTCTTCAAGAATAATTTCAACCGAATACTTTGCTTCAACTCGAGTAATGCTAATTTCTTTTGATATTAAATCGATAAGATCTATTTTTTTCATAAAAGATTACCCCTTATGTCTTGACATAAGGGGGGTTGTATTAAATTATTTATCTTTAGCTTCTTTTAAAAGATCACCAAGTGTTGACCCAGAAGTTTGAGTAGATTGACTGTTATAATCATCCATTACTGCTTTTTCTTCAACAGAATCTTTAGCTTTCATACTTAGATTTAATTTTCTTGTCCTCTTATCAATCAAAGTAATTGCAACTTCAACTTCTGCACCCTCTTTTAATATAGTTGATGCATCATCAACTCTATCTTGAGATATTTCAGAAGCTTTAAGATAACCAGTAATACCATCAGCTAAGAGGACAACAGCGCCTCTTGCATCAACTTCTTGGATAGTTCCTTTAACAATAGCACCTTTAGAGTTGGCAGCAGCAAACTGAGAGAAATTATCTGAAGTTAATTGCTTAATTCCTAAAGAAATCCGCTCTTTTTCAGCATCTATATTAAGAATAACTACATCAAGCTCTTGTCCCTTAGAATAAGTCGAAACGATTTGATCCGCCGACTGCTTTTCCCAAGAAATATCAGCAAGATGGATAAGACCATCTATTCCACCTGGAAGGCCTACAAATAGTCCAAAATCAGTAATTGATTTAACTGTTACATTAATCATATCACCCTTATTATGTGTTCCTTCAAATGATTCCCAAGGGTTTTCTTTTGCTTGTTTCATACTAAGAGATATTCTATGTTTAGACTCTTGAACATCAAGAACAACAACATCAACTTCTTGACCTAATTTAACAAATTTAGAAGGCCTTGCGTTAGCATTAGTCCAGTCCATTTCACTTACGTGAACAAGTCCTTCAACACCTTCTTCAATTCTTACAAATGCACCATAATCAGTAAGGTTAGAAACAACGCCTGAAACTTTTTTACCCATCGGGAGACGCTCTGATATATTATCCCAAGGACTTGGTGTTAACTGCTTTAGCCCTAAAGAGACCCTCATTTTTTCTTTATCATAGCTAAGAATTTTTACAGTTATCTTATCGCCTATAGATAGCTTCTCTGATGGGTGATTAACTCTCTGCCAAGATATATCTGTAATATGAAGTAAACCATCTACTCCACCAAGATCAACAAATGCGCCATAGTCAGCTAAGTTTTTCACAATTCCTTCAACTTCTTTACCAGTATCAAGATTTTCAATTAAAGCCTCTCTATCAGCTGAATTGACTTCCTGCATAACAGCTTTTCTAGAAATAACAATATTATTTCTAACTTCGTCCATTTTAATAACGAGAGCTTCAATTTCTTGTCCTAATAAGAAATCAAAATCTTTAACAGGCCTTACGTCTACTAGAGAGCCAGGTAGGAATGCTTTTATAACACCAATATCAACTGTCATGCCTCCTTTAACAGAACCAGTAACTATGCCTTTAACAATTTCTTTGGTATTCATCGCATTTTCAAGCTCTTGCCACATTTTAATACGTTTCGCTTTTTCGCGCGAAAGTAGAGTGTGTCCTAAACCATCATCTATAGAGTCAAGTGCGACTTCAACAACGTCACCTTCAGTGATCTCAAGCTCACCTTTAGCATTTTTAAATTCATGTAATGAAATAAAACCTTCAGACTTTAATCCAACATTGATAATCGCTTTTTCACGATTCATGCTGACTACAGTTCCCATTAAGAGGGCTCCAGGCTTTACATTTTGTTGTATTTCGCTATTTTCAAATAGCTCGGAAAATGATTCTGACATATTAATCTCGATGTTGACCGGTAATTATTAAGCTGTATCGGATAAAGCTTAAGTCATATCGGGTTAATTAAAAAATAAAGACTTGACCGCTCAAGTCTTAACTAGCGCCATTACTTTTGCAACGACTTCATTAATTGTAAGATTTGAAGTATCTATAACTAATGCATCTTTTGAAGGTTTTAGTGGAGAATGTTTGCGACTTGCATCTCTTTCATCTCTCTTCTGAACCTCTTCTAAAGTTTGCGAAAGGATACCAGCAATACCTTTGTCATGCAACTGTTTTAGTCGTCTTTGTGCCCTTTCTTCAACATTTGCTATCAAAAACACCTTAAAAGGTGCGTCTACGAATACAACAGTTCCCATATCTCTTCCATCAGCCACTAATCCTGGGGGTTGTTTGAACTTTTGTTGTCTTAATAATAGTGACTCTCTAAGAGGACCAATCATTGCAAATTTTGAAGCTAACTCAGCAGTTTCCTCAGTTCGAAGTTCAGCTGAAACTTCAATATTATCAAGATAAACACTGAGTATATTATTAGAAGGGTCTGACTCAAATCTCAAATCGAGGTTTGAAGCTAACTTAAGAAGCTCATCAGTATTATCAATTTGAATATTACGCTTTGAAGCCGCCAAAGCAAAAGCACGGTATATGGCTCCAGAGTCTAACAAATTCCAGTTTAGCTCATGAGCCATTATATTTGCTACAGTGCCCTTTCCTACTCCACTAGGCCCATCTATAGTTAAAACTGGAATCATAATACTAACTAGAGGCTCTTAAACTATTTCTCATATTCAGGTCTCATATGAGGAAATAACAAAACATCACGAATTGACGCTGAATCAGTAAATAGCATAACTAAACGATCAATACCAATACCTTCTCCTGCAGTTGGCGGCATTCCATACTCAAGAGCTCTAATATAATCAGCATCATAATGCATTGCCTCATCATCCCCAGCATCTTTCTCACTAACCTGATCTTTAAACCTTTGAGCTTGATCTTCAGGGTCATTAAGCTCTGAAAAACCATTTGCTATTTCACGACCACCAATAAACAGTTCAAAACGATCAGTAATAAATGAATTTTGATCATTACGCCTTGCAAGGGGAGATACTTCAGTAGGATACTCAGTAACAAAAGTTGGTTGGATTAATTTTTCCTCAACAGTTGCCTCGAAGATTTCAATTTGAATTTTTCCTAAGCCCCAGTTCTCTTTAAGATTAATTCCCAAATTGCTAGCAGTACTCCTTACATTTTCCTCTGAAAGGTCCGAAGCTAATAACTTAGGATTATATTTCAAAATTGAATCAAAGACAGTTAGGCGCTCAAATGGTTTTGAAAAATCAAACTCATCTCCCTGGTATTTTATTTTTGCTGACTTACAAACATCAATTGCAATACCCTTAAATAAGTTTTCAGTAAGATCCATATAGTCATGATAATTTGCATAAGCCTCATAAAACTCAATCATTGTAAATTCAGGATTATGCCTTGGGGAGAGCCCCTCATTCCTAAAATTACGATTGATCTCAAAAACCCTATCAAAACCACCAACTACCAATCTTTTAAGATAAAGTTCTGGAGCAACTCTTAAATATAAATCCATATCTAAAGTATTATGATGAGTAATAAAAGGCTTTGCTGCAGCGCCACCTGGAATGACTTGCATCATAGGAGTTTCCACCTCAAGATAACTGTGACTAATGAAGAATTGCCTAATATAAGAAATAATTTCAGACCTTCTCTGAAAAACTTTTCTTGAGCTTTCATTCATAATTAAATCAACATATCTTTGGCGATATATTGTTTCTTGATCAGTAAGTCCATGAAATTTTTCTGGCAAAGGTCTTAGTGATTTTGTTAATAATTTAATATCACTTACTCGAATAGATAGTTCACCTGTTTGAGTCTTAAAAAGAACTCCAGATGCTCCAATTATGTCACCAATGTCCCACTTCTTGAATTGCTCATTATAGAAGCCTTCATCTAGCTCATCTCTAGTAACAAAAAGTTGTATTTGGCCAGAAGTATCTTGAAGCTGCACAAAGCTTGCTTTGCCCATTATTCTTTTGAGCATTAATCGTCCAGCAACAGTTACAAACTCTCCCACCTCTTGGAGATCCTCATTAGAAAAGCTATCAAACTTCTCATGAATTGAGGCTGCTAAGTTTTGAGGTTTAAAATCATTAATAAATGGATTACCGACCTCTCTAAGCAAGGCTAATTTAGATTTTCTTTCTACTATTAATTTATTTTCGTCTAGATTGCTCACTTTAATCCTATTATTTGTTTAATTGTTCAATCTCTAACTTTGCAAGTTCTTTAGCTTTTTTTAAATCTTTTTCAGCTAGTTCAATTTTTCCTAATCGCCTAAATACCGAACCACGATTATAATATGCTTGATAAAAATTATTGTCTAAATCAATCGCCTGATTTAAATCTTTTAAAGCTAATTTATCCTCAGCTATTTTAGAGTAAGCATTGCCTCGATTATAATAAGCTGCGATATATTTTGAATCAAAAGAAATTGCCTTGGTATAAGTCTTAATTGAGTCATGGCTTTTATTCAACCGATCAAAACAGTTACCCAGGTTATTTATAGCACCTACATCTTCTGGTTTAATCTTTAGTGCAGATTCAAAAAAATTAATTGCCTCATGGAAATTCTCGTTTTCTTGCTCCATATAAGCTAGGCAGAAAAAAGCTTCAGAGCTATTTGGATTTGATCTTATTGCTTTAGTCATGCTTTCATAGGCAATATCATTATTGCCTTGCTGTAAGTGTAAATTACCAAGATTCAAATAGGCATTAGAGGATAACTCTTGCGTGATTGAACTATGATTTATTAGCTCATTCCATGCTTGTATTGCCATAGAAAGCTCACCATTTTTTTGGTGGTCATAAGCCTTCACTATTAAATCACTAATTTCAGTATTATTATTCATGGAGGAAGTTTAATTAATCACTTTAATAATTTTTTGGCTCTTTCAATATCACTAACTGAGCTAGAAATACAATCGCTTTTATTTCTTGTTATTCTAAATAAATAGATTAAGAAAAAAACTAAAAAGAGAAGAGGAGTAAACCATAAAATGTATGTTTTGTTATTAATTGGCGGTTTAAAGTTAACAAAATCTCCATATCGTTCGACCATAAATAAATAAATATCTTTATCAGATTTTTTATTTAATATCATTTCACGTACCTGTTCACGAAGATCACTTGCAAGACCAGAATTTGATCCCCCAATGCTTTGGCCTTGGCATACAGGGCAGCGAATATTTTCAATTAAATCCGTATATCGATTTTCTTGATCAAGTGTTTCAAAGTTCTTCGCCTCAATACTTTCAGCAAAAGTACCTTGAATAAGTAAAAGTGCAAGCACAAATTGAATAAAATAACGCATTCACATAGCTGATATTTAAAATTTTAATTTTAACGTATGCCACTTATAACCTTAGACAATATTTCCCTTAGATTTTCTGAAAAAGTTATCTTAGATGAAATTAATGCAACCATCCTTAAAGGGGATAAGATAGGCTTAATTGGTCGAAATGGTGAAGGTAAATCAAGCTTTTTAAAGGTTTTAGCAGGACTTATTCATGCTGATGATGGTAATTTAAAAGTTAAAAATAGTACTAGAATAAGTTACTTAGAGCAACAACCTCCTGAAGATAATGATTATTCACTATTTAATATTGTCGCTCGAGGACTTGGTGAAACTGGAAAATTGCTTGCTGAATATCACGACTCATTACAAATTGGTGATATTGAAAAAAGTGCTCGAATGCAAGATGAAATAGAAAATAAAGATTTATGGCATTATTTACATCAAATTGAAATAATATTAAATCGATTTAAATTAGAGCCAACAGCAAAACTTTCAACACTTTCTGGTGGCTGGAAAAGAAGAGTAATGCTTGCCAAGGCGATTGTTCAGGAACCAGAACTTCTCTTACTTGATGAACCAACAAACCATATGGATATTACTGCAATTCTTGATTTAGAGAAAATGCTAAAAGACTTCCATGGAACACTAATCCTAATAAGTCATGATCGATCATTTGTAAATGGTATTGTTAATAAAATTTTTGATCTTGATCGAGGAAAACTTTCAATATTCGACTGTGGCTATTTGGACTATTTAAAGAGGAAAGAAAACCTACTTAATAGTGAAGAGCTTGAAAATGCACGATTTAATAAAAAACTTGCGCAAGAAGAAACCTGGATTCGCCAAGGAATTAAGGCAAGGCGAACAAGAAATGAAGGCCGTGTAAGAGCTCTTGAAGATATGCGAAAACAGTTTGTAAATAAACGTAAACATCAAGGTCAAGTTAGAATTCATGCATTAGAAGATGAAAAACGCGTGTCAAAGCTAGTTTTTGAAGTAAAGAATGTAAGTTACAAAATTGGCCAACTTGAGCTCGTAAAGCTTTTCTCACTTTTGGTCTTAAAAGGAGAAAAGATAGGGATTATAGGAGGGAATGGATCAGGAAAATCCACCTTAATTAAACTACTTCTAGGCGAACTTACTCCAGATGAAGGTAATATTCGGCGCTCAAAAACTATTCAACTCGCTTATTTCGATCAAATGAGAGAGTCACTTAATCCCAATATGAAAGCTATGGATTTTGTATCTGGAGGTAAAGACTTTATAGACATTAATGGAAAAAGCAAACATGTAATTGGTTATATGCGACAATTTTTATTCACAGGAAAACAGGCAATGGCCCCTATTAAGATGTTTTCTGGTGGTGAAAAAAACAGATTAATGCTAGCTAAAATTCTATCTCAACCTGCTAATCTTTTAGTTCTTGATGAGCCAACTAATGATTTAGATGTCGAAACACTTGAATTATTAGAGGAAATGTTAGTCGACTATGCTGGAACATTATTACTTATTTCACATGATAGAACTTTTTTAAATAACATTGTAAGTTCAACAATTGTTATGGAGGGTGATGCAATTATTGAGCAGTATGTTGGTGGCTATGATGACTATATCCTTCAAAAAAATGAAAAAATAAATACTGCACCTAAAAAAGATGTTGCACTTAAATCTAAATCTAAAAATATTTCACAAAAGCTGTCATTTAATGAACAGCAACTATTAAAATCATTACCTGAAAAGATAGAAGATCTCGAAAATGAAATTTTAATGTCTCAAAAATTATTATCAGACCCTGACTTTTATCAAAATCCTGATGCACAAAATTTAACAATTAAGTTAAGTTCTATGGAAAAAGAAGTGAGATTGTTATATGACAAATGGGGTGAATTAGATAATGGAAACTAACTCTACGCCATTAATTGTTGATTTAGATCATACACTTATTGATACAGATTTATTATTCTTATCATCATTAGGTGTATTGACAAAGAGTCCATGGCTTATTGCACATTATTTTTTTTGGCTTTGGAAGGGAAAAGGATATTTAAAAGATCAATTGGTTAGGAGATTTGAAATTAATATTCCTGATCTTCCATACAATGATAGCGTTATAAGTTACATAATGAAGCGCAAAAAAGAAGGCTCTAAAATAGTACTTGCTACTGCTTCACATAAAAATTATGCATTTGCAGTTGCCAAACACCTTAAGATTTTTGATGATGTTATGGCTAGTAATAAAGATTTTAACTTATCGAGTCATAATAAAGCAGACACTCTAGTAAAGCGTTTTGGTGAGAGAAATTTTGATTATATGGGTGATCACATGAGAGATCTTCCAGTGTGGGAAGTATCAAGACTTTCAATCATTGTAAATGCAACAAATCGTATAATTTCAAACACAAAACACCTAAAAACTCTTGTTATATCAAGTAAAGCTTAAAAACCTTCTACAATATAAGATAACCCTGAAAGTATAAGATAGATCAAAAATGTTGCTGCCATAACCCATGTTGCAACTTTTGACAACCCAAGGTTTTTTCCCATTACTCGATTATAGAAAAACCAAATAATATAACTTATTACAAGCGCTGCAATCAGAAGTCTTAATATAAACATATGATAATTTATTTTTTAAATGACTGGTTTATTTTAATCGCTAATTTGGAATTAATGCCTACTACTTTTTGTAACTCATCAACACTTGCATTTTGTACTTCTTGTAGCCCTCCAAAATAGTTTAAAAGAGCGCTGCGCTTTTTCAAACCAACTCCTTCAATTAACTCTAAAGATGAAGTGGTGCGTTTTTTTGCTCTTTTTTTACGATGATTTTTTATTGCAAACCTATGAGACTCGTCTCTAATATGATTGATTAAAAGTAGTGCTGGGTCATAGGGTGGAAGCGTTATCTTTTTGACTTTTTCATCTTCAACTGTAATAAGCGTTTCTAGACCTGCCTTTCTTCCCTCGCCTTTAGCAACTCCAACTAGCGTTACAGAGTCTATTCCAATTGAATTCATAACCATAATTGCTTGGTTAAGCTGACCTAAACCACCATCAATAAACACTATATCAGGCATAGTTTTTTTTGAATCAAGGAGACGTGAATATCTTCGATATACTGCCTGATTAATTGCGGCATAATCATCGCCAGGTGTTATATCTTTAATATTGAACTGCCTGTAACTACTAACCTTGGGAAGACCCATTTCAAATACTACACATGATGCAGTTGTAGCTTCTCCCATTGTATGGCTTATATCAAAACACTCCATAACCTTTGGTAAAGTTTTTAATGCCAATGTTTTTTGAATTCCTTCAAGTTGTTTTTTCTTAGTAAATCTTAAGAGAAGGTGTTGTTTTAAATTTTCTTTAGCATTTAAATTTGCCATTTCTAGAAAATGTTTTTTATCTATTCTTGGAGATTGTATAAGTTTCGTAGATAAACCAGCTTCTAATATAGTCTTATCCTCTAGCTTATGACTTAACACTATCTCTTTAGGAGTTTTTGTGCCCAAATAATATAATGGCAGGAACGCACTTAACACTTCCTCACAAGAGTCATTTTTTGCATTTTTTGGAAAGAAAGTCTCACTTCCAACTTGTTTACCACCTCGGACAAACACTACCTCGATGCAATGAGTATCAGCATCATTTGTAATACTGACAACATCCATATCAGAGCTAAATTGTGAGCCATGTCTCTCTTGAATTGTTCTCAAGCCAATTAGCTGATCTCTATATTTAGCAGCAGCCTCAAAATCAAGATCAATAGAAGCATCTTTCATTTTTTGAGAAACTTGATTTAAAAGCTTGCTTGCTTTGCCATTCAAGAAAAGTGATACCATGTCAACATCTTGCTCATACTTAATATCCGAAATTTTTCCAACACAAGGAGCGCTACATAAGCCAATTTGATACTCAAGACAAGGACGAGAACGAGCCCTATAAAAACTATTAGTACATTGTCTTACTTTAAATATTTTTTTAAGAAGAGCTAAAGCATCACGTGCAATATGTGAAGATGGGTATGGCCCAAAATAATGATAATTTTTATTTTTTTTACCCCTATACATTCCTAAGCGAGGATGAGCATCATTACTAAGGTAAATATAAGGGTAGCTTTTAGAATCTTTTAAAAGTATATTAAATTTAGGTTTGAACTGCTTAATAAGCTCATTTTCAAGAAGAAGTGCTTGAGTCTCTGTTTTTGTTATGATAATAGAAAAATTATCTATATTTTTTTGAAGAAGCTGAGTTTTTGCATTATGATTTGAACCAATAAAATAATTTGAAATGCGATTTTTTAAATTTTTTGCCTTTCCAACGTAAATAACATTTCCTAGCTTATCAAGCATTTTGTAGACACCAGGCTCTTTACTAAGATTTTTAAGTTTTATTTTTATATTTTGATTCTGCATTTCATTAATTTAATTCACAAATATAGTACAATAGCCGCATGAAATTTGTACCTAATATTTTAAAGGCTTTCCTGATCAATTTATGTTTTATCGGGATTATATTTGCATCAGAGCCTTGCCCGTCTATTTCTCCAAAAATTGCTGGTGATACCCCATCAGATCAGGTAAGAGCTATTATTAATGATGTTGTTTGCTCTTTTATTGAGTTGCATTCAGGCAATAATGGAACTTTAGCGTCAACACTTAATCTAACTAAAAAGAAAATTATTCCTTACATAGATCTTGAACATAGTACCAAAATGGCTCTAGGTAGTTATTGGAATCAGCTAGATTCAAGACAAAAGAAAATATTTGAGCGTGATATGAAGAATTCTCTAATTAATGAATATGTTGGTATATTGTCAGATTTAAAAATTTGGGAAGATATTAAAATATCTGTTAATGAAGATTTCAGTCAAAATGATAATCTCGCTAGGGTGATGGTTTCAGTATTCCTTGAAGAAGGAGCGCAAGGCACTACAGTTACTCTTAAATTGATTAATAAAAAACGCTGGAAAATTTATGATTTAGAGTATCAATCTATTAGCATAATAGATATAGAAAGAGTCGGCTATGACTCTAAGATTAAGCGTCAAGGTGTTGAAAAATTAATTCAAAAAATGCTTAAAAAGTCTTAGTATATGTATAAATTAGTAATTAATGGTGGTATTCCGTTAAATGGAAGTATTAAAACTTCTGGTTCAAAAAATGCCACCCTACCTATCTTTTTTGCCTCAATCCTTGCTGATGGTCCATTAAGGTTATCAAATACTCCTCAATTAAGTGATGTTTCTACTACCCTTAGACTATTAATGGATATGGGCTCTAACTTTGTATTAGAAGAGGATAGTTCAATTTCAATTGATTCATCAAACCTTACAAACCTCACAGCAGAATATGAGCTAGTAAAAACAATGAGGGCATCGATCTTAACCTTAGGTCCAATGCTTGCAAAATACAAGAAAGCTAAAATCTCACTTCCTGGTGGTTGTGCTATTGGTACACGTCCAGTCAACCTTCATCTAAGTGCTTTAGAAAAAATGGGTGCAACTATTGAAGTTAAGAATGGCTATATTTATGCTAATACTAAAGAGCTTATTGGAGCCGAAATTAACTTTGATTTAATCTCAGTAACAGCAACTGAGAATATAATAATGGCTGCAACTCTTGCAAGAGGGGTGACTACAATTAATAACGCAGCTCAAGAACCTGAAGTTACTGATTTAATTTTATGTCTAAAAAAAATGGGTGCAAAAATTATTGGAGAAAATACATCTACAATAGTTATCCATGGAGTTGATCATCTTAGCGGTGTTGAGTACCCTATTTGCCCAGATAGAATTGAAGCAGGGACTTATCTAGTTGCTGCTGCAATAACTGGAGGCAAAATTATTGTAAATAACATTGAGCCTGATTCTATGCGAGCAGTTATTGGCAAACTTATTGAAACTGGTGCAGATATTCAAACGAACCAAAATTCAATTAAACTAGATATGAAGGGGAAAAGGCCTCAGCCTGTTGATATTCGAACCAGCGCTTACCCAAACTTTCCAACAGATATGCAGGCTCAATTTATGGCTCTTAATTCTATCGCTCAAGGAAGTAGTACTATTACAGAAACTATTTTTGAAAATCGCTTTATGCATGTTCCTGAACTCAGCCGTATGGGAGCAAATCTTAAGCTTGAGGGTAACACTGTTGTCTGTAAAGGAGTAAAATTATTAACTGGTGCGAATCTTATGGCAACCGATCTTAGGGCTTCCGCCAGTCTAGTTTTGGCTGGTTTAGCTGCGCAAGGATCTACAACAATTGAGCGCGTCTATCATCTTGATCGTGGTTATGAGATGATTGAAGAAAAATTTAAAATGCTGGGAGCAGATATAGAGCGCGTCCAGCACTAAACTTCTAATTTATATATTGACATGTTAACGATCGCACTTTCTAAAGGTCGAATATTAGACCAAACACTTCCTCTTCTTGAGAGAGCGGGTCTTTCTGTCTCCACAAAAGAACTTAAAAGTAGAAAATTAATTTTAGATACTAATCTAAAAGATATTAAAGTTATAGTCATCAGGGCAAGCGATGTTCCTGTTTTTGTTCAACACGGAGCTGCAGATCTTGGAATCGCAGGAAAAGATGTTCTTTTAGAGCATGGTGCTGATGGCGTTTTTGAATTACTTGATCTTAGAATCTCCAAGTGCCGACTTATGGTCGCATCAAAAGAAAACCAAAACCTAAATAAAAGCACATTGAAAGTAGCAACTAAATACGTCAAATCAGCAAAAGAATATTTCTTCTCAAAAGGGCAGCAAGTAGAAGTTATCAAACTTTCTGGAGCTATGGAGCTTGCACCAATAGTTGGTCTTTCAGATTGTATTGTTGACCTTGTAGATACTGGTAATACTCTCAAAGCCAATAACTTAGTTGCGCTAGATTTAATTCAAGATATAAGTTCAAGACTTATTGTAAATTCAGCAGCCTTTAATACCAAGCATAGTCAAATTAATGACTGGATTAAAAGCATAGAAAAAAACTTATGATCAGCTTATTGTCTTCTAGTAGTAAGGATTTTGATGTTCAGCTTTCTTCATTAGTTTCTTGGGAAACCTCCTCTGATGAAGCAGTGAATAATACTGTTAGAAAGATTATTAAGGAAGTTAAGGATAAAGGAGATAGCTCTGTTTTAAGTTTCACTTCAAAGTTTGACTTACTTAAAGCTAAATCAGTTTCAGAGCTGATTATCCCAAAAAAAAATCTTAAAAAATCATTCAATAACCTAGATCAAAAACAAAAAGATGCTCTTTGTGTTGCTGCAGAAAGAATTGAATCTTATCATCAAAAACAAAAACAAGAGTCATGGAGCTATACTGAAAATGATGGCACAGTATTAGGGCAAAAAATTAGCCCTTTAGTAAGTGTCGGTTTGTATGTTCCAGGAGGTAAGGCAGCCTATCCATCCTCTGTACTTATGAACAGTATTCCTGCAAAAGTAGCAGGCGTTAAAGAGTTAATCATGGTTGTTCCGACTCCAAAAGGAGTTGTGAATGAATTAGTATTGGCAGCAGCTCATATTGCGAAAGTAGATATGGTTATTACTATAGGAGGCGCTCAAGCAATTGCAGCACTTGCTTATGGAACTGAAACCATCCCAAAAGTCGATAAAATAGTGGGTCCTGGTAATCTTTATGTTGCAACTGCAAAAAAACAAGTTTTTGGACAAGTTGGTATTGATATGATTGCAGGGCCTTCTGAAATATTAATCATTTGCGATGGTTCAACAGATCCTGACTGGATTGCAATGGACTTATTTTCTCAAGCAGAGCATGATGAAGAAGCCCAATCAATTCTTCTTTGTCCTGATGAAGGTTTTATTAAAGAAGTCAAAAATAGTATTCAAAAGCTTCTCCCTACAATGGAAAGAGAGCATATTATTCGAACAGCACTTAAAAATAGAGGCGCACTAATTCTGACAAAAGATATTGCTGAAGCAATTGAAATATCCAATCAAATTGCCCCAGAACATCTTGAGCTTTCAGTTGAAAATCCAGAATCTATACTGGATGACATTAAACATGCTGGTGCAATTTTTATGGGTAAATACTCTTCTGAAGCTTTAGGTGATTACTGCGCTGGGCCAAACCATGTATTGCCAACCTCAAGTACTGCGAGATTCTCATCGCCTTTAGGTGTTTATGACTTTCAAAAAAGGTCTAGTATAATAATGGCATCAAAAGAAGGTGCTGTAAATTTAGGTGAAACTGCGGCCACTCTGGCTTATGGTGAAGGTCTTGAAGCGCATGCAAAATCAGCGCTTTATCGCATTGCTAAGAAATAATTATCCAGGAAGCGCCTGATAATAGCCATTATCTTTTACAACTTTAATTGGCCAATCAAAAAGATTAGTAAGGTTGCTATTCGTTAATATTTCATCTTTATTGCCGTCCATAATAACCTTACCACTTTTTAATAAAATTACCCTTGATATTTCTGGTGGAATCTCATGCACATGGTGAGTAACTAATATTACTTTTTTACCAGTGCGGATAAGCTCTCTCATAATTTCAAGATACTGAAAACAAGTACTTATATCAAGTCCACTCGTTGGCTCATCAAAAACTAAAACTGCTGGATCATTAACGAGTGACCTTGCAAGAAGAAACTTTCGCTGCTCACCCGTAGACATTGATGAGTATTTTCTATCCTTTAAGCTTGATATTGAGAGAAGATCCATAACTTCATTTGCGCGATCTAGCATCTCAGCATCAAACTTTTGATGCGCCCAAATTCCATCACTAGAATAAAAACCAGATAGAGCAACATGCAAACCAATGGCACTATTAGAATAATTGTTTTGTAGATGCGGCGAAACAATACCAAGGTTAGATCTAAGCTCCTGAACGTTCCACCTCTCTTTATCAAATATTTTAATACTGCTATCCTGACTCTCTACAATATAGAGCTCACGATTTAATAACTTTAAAA
>Ga0209482_1001725_pt1 | contig 14434 bp, 15 predicted proteins | sample CoawatmetaG10DNA_FD_187512 | JGI IMG/M metagenome (GOLD analysis project Ga0209482, IMG submission 187512) | Marine microbial communities from the West Antarctic Peninsula - Coastal water metaG104-DNA (SPAdes) (version 2) | ecosystem: Environmental > Aquatic > Marine > Coastal ...
CCTCTTTTAACATCTATGATTTCTCCAATAGATCCAATTCTTCTTAAGTTTTCTAAAAGTATAACTTTCATTTAAATTAACGCCAAATTTCTAGCTCTCTTAATAGATAGAGAAAGCTCTCTTTGTTTTTTTTGTGAAACATTTGTAATTCTTGATGGTAAAATTTTACCATTTTCAGACATATATTTTTTTAACAATCTAATGTTTTTATAATCAACTTCTGGAGCACCCTTAGCAGATAATGGACAAGTTTTTTTAAATTTGTATTTATTAGGTTGAAAAATACTTAGTTTTGCAAAGTTACTTTGACTACCTTTTTTTTTATTTCCTGCTCTTTTTTTTGATGGCATAATTAGTCTCTATTATATTCTCTTTTATATTCTTTTTTTTCATACTCGTCTTTTTTTGAAAAATATTTAGCTTCTAAATTAAATTTTTTAACCTTAACTGTCATATATCTTAGAAGATTTTTATCAATTGCCTCATTTTTTTCTAATTCATCAATAATTTTTCCAGGACCTTTAATCTTAAAGTGCATATAGATGCCTTTTTTATTTTTTTTAATAATGTAAGCTAAATTTAACAAACCCCAATCTTCAGTTTGTACTATTTCTCCTTCATTTTTTTCTACTATTTTAGAATATTTTTCAGTTAATTGCTTAACTTGAGCTGGGCTAGTATCTTGTCTAGCAACTATTGTGTGTTCGTATAAATTCATAATTGTTCTTTAATAAAAAGTGAGGATATACTATTATAATTATTGAATTACAACACTTAAAACCATAATAAACTTTAGATATTTAAATGTTTTCTGTTATTTTTCCAGGTCAAGGCTCACAATTAGTAGGAATGGGTAAAGACCTACATGCCAAATATAGCTTAGTTAAAGATCTATTCAAGGAAGCAGATAATACTCTTGGCTTTTCACTATCAAACCTTATCTTAAATGGCCCTAAAGAAGAATTAGACTTAACTGAAAATACTCAGCCAGCAATATTTTTGCTCAGTTATTCAATATTTAAGTTAATCAAAGAAGAGTTTAAAATTGATTTAGATAAAGCAAAATTTTATGCAGGACATTCTTTAGGAGAGTACTCTGCATTAACTGCAGCTGGGTCATTATCGTTTTCAGATACTTTAAAAATATTAAAAATTAGAGGAAACGCGATGCAAAACTCTGTTCCAAAAGGAGTGGGTGGAATGGTTGCAGTTTTGGGTTCTGAAATTGAAATAGTAAAAAGAATTATTGATGAGAATAAAGATAAATATGAATGCTTTATTGCAAATGACAATTCTGTAGGTCAGATCGTTTTAAGTGGAAAAATTGAAGACCTGGAGAAAATTATGGTTGATTTAAAGGCTTCAAATATTAAAAATATTAAATTACCAGTTAGTGCTCCGTTTCATTGTAAATTGATGAATATCGCAACACTTGTAATGAAAGAAGAAATAGCAAAATTAAATTTTAATGAACCTAAAAACACCCTTATTTCAAATGTAACAGGAAAAGAAATATCTAATTCAAATGAACTAAAAGAATTACTAGTTAAACAAATTGAAAGTAGTGTTCGTTGGCGTGAGAGTGTTTTATTAATGATTGAGAAGGGCGTTACAGAGTTTATTGAAATAGGACCAGGCAAAGTTTTATCTGGATTAATAAAGAGAATTGACAAAAATGTTAAAGTTAGTGCAATAAATTCAGATGAGGATATAAAGTTAATTAATATCAATGAGTAGTTTAAAAAATAAAAATGTAATAGTCACAGGTGCTTCAGGTGGAATTGGTAACTCAATAGTTGAGAGGTTAAACCAAAATGGTGCAAATATTTTAGCTACAGGGACAAGAATTGAAAAACTTGAAGAGTTAAAAGAAAAATTTAATAATATAAAAATTCTTAAATTTGATATTTCTCAACATGATAAAATCGAAGAATTTATAGAAAATGCTACCAAAGATCTAGGCGGATCATTAGATTGTATCGTTAATAATGCAGGTATTACAAAAGACAATCTAGCTATTAGAATGAGCTTAGAAGAATGGTCAAAAGTGATAAACATTAATTTAACTTCTACATTTCTAATGTGTAAATATTCTATTAAAAAAATGCTTAAAAATAAATCTGGAAAAATTATCAATATAACCTCTGTAGTTGGGCATACTGGTAATGTTGGGCAAGCAAACTATACTGCATCTAAAGCAGGTATAGTTGCGATGTCAAAAAGCTTAGCAATAGAATATGCAAAAAAAAATATTAACGTTAATTGCATATCTCCAGGCTTTATAAGTACTGCTATGACAGACCAGATAGATGAAAAATTTAGAGAAACAATAATTGCTAAAATTCCATCTAATAGACTAGGTAAACCTGAGGATATTGCTAATGCAGTTAATTTCTTAAGTTCAGATCAGTCAAACTATATTAATGGAGAAACATTACATGTTAATGGAGGCATGTATTTGGGTTGACAAAACTACTTTTTGAACTATTAACGAAATATAACAAAAAGGAACATTATGTCAGAAGATATTTCAAGCAAAGTTAAAAAAATTGTAGCAGATCACTTAGGTATTGATGAAGCTAAAGTATTAGATGATTCAAGCTTCATAGATGATCTTGGAGCAGATAGTTTAGATACAGTTGAGTTAGTAATGGCTTTTGAAGAAGAGTTTGGTTCGGAAATTTCAGATAGTGAAGCTGAAAAAATTCTTACCGTAGGTGACGCTGTTAACTTTATAGCAGGAAAAGCAAACTAGAAATTAAATGTCCATAAAAAAAGATGGGATAATGGTAATTTTATCATCCCCATCTGGGGCAGGCAAAACAACGTTAGTAAAACTTCTTTCTAAAAATAAAAATTTTCATATTTCAGTTTCTCATACTACAAGAAAACCTAGACTTAACGAGATTGCAGAAAAAGATTACTACTTTGTTAATCATAATAAATTTGAAAGTTTAATAAAGAATGAAGAATTCTTAGAGTACGCAAAAGTATTTAATCATCTTTACGGAACAACTAGAACGCCAGTAATTGAAAAATTAGGAAAAAGTGAAAATGTAATATTTGATATTGATTGGCAGGGAGCTGATCAAATTAAGAATAAAAAATTAAATTATAAATTAATTACTTTTTTTATTCTACCTCCTAGTAAAGAGATACTATTTGAGAGGCTATCAAATAGAGATATGAAAGATAAACTAATAGTAGAAGAACGCATGAAAGAATTTGGCAGAGATGTTTTGCATTGGATTAATTATGATTACGTAATTATTAACGACAATCTAGACAAATGTTATTCTAAAATTAGTAATTTAATTGATGCTGAAATTAACAATGGTTCAAAAGATTATGATAAAGACTTCATTAGAAAACATGTTGAAAAGCTAACCGCTTAAGTCTTCGTATTCTTTTACAAGTTTAAAGTATACTTCTGGCTCAAGGTTTTGAGGTCTTAGATTTAGATCGATACCAAATTTTTCTGCAACTTCTTTTCCTTTATCAAAAACTTGATGGAAGGGTTTTTTTAACATTTTTCTTCTTTGGCTGAAAAATATTCTGGTAATTTTTTCAAGATTTTTAGGATCCTTTAATTTAAAAAAATTTTCTTTTGGAGTGAATAAAAGTAAAGAACTATCTATCTTAGGTCTTGGTGAAAAGCTTTGTGGTTTAATATCTAATATTTTTTTTACATTTAATTTCCAGCTAGATAAAATTGATAGTCTGCCATAATTAGAGTTATTAAATTCAGATATAATTCTATCAGCAACTTCTTTTTGGAACATTAAAACGAGACTTTCGAACCAAAAATCTGAGCCAATATTAAGAATCCATTTAGATAGGATTTCTGTTGATATATTATAAGGTAAATTACCAAAGACAGATAGTTTTTGATCTGAGATATTATTTTCAGATACTTTTAAGATATCATCATTGATGATTTCGATTTCAGTATCAAACTTTTCCTTTAGCAATATGGCTAAATCATCATCTTTTTCCACAACATAGAGTTTCTTTGGTTTTTGTTTTAAAATATATGTGGTTAAATTTCCGCTACCTGGCCCTATTTCCAAGACTTCTTTGTTGGCTATATCCGTTATAGATATAATTTTTTCAAGCACCTCTCTATCTATTAAGAAGTTTTGCCCAAGACTTTTTTTTGCTTTTATGAACACTTATTTATCTAAAAACTTTAGGGCTTTAATTAAGCTATTTGGATTAGATAAATTTTTACCCAGCATAGAATGATTTGGACCATGATCTGGAGAGATGCGAGTAAATGGTAGACCTAAAGTAATATTAATTGCATCAAAATCAAATAAAGCCTTCATAGGAGAAAGCACTTGATCATGATACATGCCAATAATTACGTCATATTTATTTGATAATGATTTTGTAAAGATAGTGTCAGCTGGAAATGGACCATTTATTTTATTATTTTTTAATCGTAATTTCTTAATAGCTGGAATTATCACTTTATCTTCTTCAGAATTTTGAAAATTACTTTCACAGTGGGGGTTTAGCCCGGTTATTGCTATCCTTGGTAGTTTATTAAATCTTGTTTTATAAAATTTATTAATCAGATTAACCTGAGTGTATATTTTTTGTTTTGTTATTTTTTTATGAACATCTTTTAAAGCAAGATGGGTCGTAAGGGGACTAACTGATAAATTTTTATTAAATATTAACATTGCAACATCTTTTTTTTTGGTTTTCTTTGCAAGATATTCAGTGATACCTAAAGTTTTTCCTTTTAAAAAAGACTTTTTTGAAACAGGACCATTAATAAACTTCGACAAATTATTTTGTCTTATAAAATTTAAAGCAATTTTAAAAGTTTCATTTATGTAATCATTTGATTTATTGGTAATTTTTTCAAAGCATTTTTGAAATTTATAATCAATATTAATTAGATTAATTTTTTTATTAGTTAATTTAGAGAAATCTTTTAATTTTTTATCAATATCATTTATTTTGAAATCAAAATCTAATTTTTTCATCTGTTCTTGAAGTAATTTTTTAGAAATAATAATTATTAATGGCGACTTATAAGTATTAGTTTTTAAACTTTTAAAAAAAATTTCTAAAAAAACACTGTTGGGCTCACCACCTACTATTATTATTGGTTCTTTACCCATTAAAATCTAGATTTTTTTTAATCTTATTATAATAAATTTTTGAATATTGATTCAACTGTCTGTTACGTTCATAGTTAATTGCTTTTTTTAATTCATTTTCAATATTAAAAGTTGTATCTAAATTTTTTGTATTTACTAATTTCAAAATCAATATACCATTGGATATAATTATAGGTCTTGTAATTTCTCCCACTTCTAAGCTGTTTATATTTATTTTAATATTATCATTAAGTGAATTTTCATTGATCCAGCCTATATCACCACCAATTTTAGCTGACTCAGAAAAGCTATACGTGACAGCAGTATTTTCAAAACCTATTTCTTTTATGCTTTTAATTACTTCTTTATATTTTTTTTCGATCTCTTCTTTGTTTTCAACTTCAAAGATAATCTCAGATAATTGATATTCTTTTGATTGAACTTTACTATTCATTAGAATATCTTTTCTTATTTCATTTGCATTAATAGATATTTGGGTTTTATACTTCTGTATAATTAGTTCATTCCATAAGGCATCAATAGTTATTTTTGTTTTAATGTCATTTATTGTTAAATCATAATCTTTTAAATATATCTCAAATTCATTTATTGATTTTATATTTAACCTTGAATAAATATTTTTTAGAAGAATTTCATAATAGTCTTCATCTAGTTTTATTTCTTTAAAATTTTTTAGTACTTCTATTTTTTTTATTTTCTCTCGAATTATTGATTCGTTAGAGATATTTAATATCTTTTTTTTGCTTAATTCTTTTAAGGAATTATTAAGAGCTACTAAATATTTAAACTCTCTTTTAATATCAATATTAGTGATAATTTCGTTTCCTATATTGTGAATTATCTTTGACTCTATTGCTTTTACAGCATTAAAAGTACAACATAAAAATAATATTAGTAAAAAATTTTTCATTAGTTCTTTTCTTTTGTACCACCATCTTTTCTCAAAACCATTTTATCTGGAGAAAACGTATAAAACGGTATTATCGTTATGGCAAAAAATAATTCTTCTTTGGGTATAAGATCATTATCACTATAAAAATCTTTTCTATATTTTATCTCAGCAACCAGGCAGTCATTTTTATATTCATATATTATGTCGTAGTACTCTGTTAAATTAATTTTTCTATTTCTCCTCGTAGAAAATGATAGGTTATGATAATCTTTAAAATCAACTAGTTTTGTTACATTCGATATTACATTACTATCACCAAGAATACCGGCTTCTTCTGAAAAGTTAAATGTAGTAGAAAAGTTTTTAGTAAGATATTTGGCGCTTATACTATTTTGCTCAATAATATTAAGATCATTTGTTAACGAAAAATTATAACCTAGAGAAAATTTTTTATTAAGTTTGTAGCTGGCTGAACCAAATATATTTGAAGTTTTTTCATTTATAGTACTGTTTATAGGTATATTTTCCTCTTTATTAAATCTAAAAACTGTAGCAAGACTAAAATCAATATAATCTTCTATTTCAGTGATCATTTTTTTTTTAAAATTAGAATCCTCTTTTAATTGTTTTTCAATTTTATAATTTGTTAGGTTTTCATAATCTGTTCTAACACCATCTATTTCAATAATTTTAGATACTTGATTAATTTTTTGTTTTTTGAAATTCACACCTAAGGTAATAGACTCACCAGTTTCCATTATACCCAATCTATTATTAGAAAATACGTTACTGATGTTAACTCCAGCACTCGTATTAGTATACTTCTTCATATCATGAGGACTTATTCTGAAATTTAACCTTGGTACCAACGTATTTTGCCGTTTTTTTGTTTTTTTTTGAAGTGGAAGTTTTACATCAAAGAAATAAGCACTTGTGAGTTCAGATTGTGGGGTGTTTTTATATTTTAAACTATTATCTGACATTGTATTACTATTTTTAAAATTAATATTGTAATCAGAAACAATTCCACTATCTGTAAAAAATTTTAAGGAGCTATATGATAAACTGTTACCAATTGAAGTTGAGCTAATATTGGTGTTATTTATTGAGTGATTACCAGAAGATAAAGCGCTAAAACTCCCCTCAAAGTTTGGTAAAAAAAAATTTTTAGAAATACTAAAATTAGGCAATACATAAGTATATCTATCAGAATTCTTACCCTCTAAAGATTCATACATTATAAGTGAAGATCCAAAATCATAATCTTCATGGGCGAGGTCTAATTCTATTTTTGATGTAAGAGATCCTGGACCTTTTTTAAAAAGAGAGCCCTCAATAAAATCAAACACCTTTAAATAAGTGTCATTAGAAATTTTTTGATAGTTAATATTAAGGGTACTACTAATGAAATCTACAAAATCAAGATCAATCTTAGTGTCGGTAAAAAAATGTGATCTTGTGTCTTTATCAGCTTTATTATTTTTGTCAGAATAATGATCCGTTGTAATACTTGAGTCTATTACAGTTAAGGAGTTTTTAGTTTCTTGCCTATATTCAGTTTGTAGTACAAGCTTATTGTCATTAAACAATCGGGGTTTTAACGTAATGTCTTTATCATCTGAAATAACAAAAAAATAAGGCAAATATATCGAATCTCCTAATATTTCATGGTCGCCTATTGCTGGTCTTAAAAGGCCTGATTGCCTTTTAACAGTTGGATCTGGGTGAAAAAATTTAGGAAAATAAGCAACTGGGTAGTCATATAACTCTAGCCATGCACCTTTATAAATAATTTGTTTTTTAATTTTATCATGTCGCACATTTTTTGCTCTCATTTTCCATGGAGGACATTTGTCAGTTTTTTTGCATGAAGTAAAAACTGCTTTGTCTAAGTAGGTGTTATATTCATCACCATAACTTGTTACACCTTTAATTCTAGGATCATTTTCTTCATCATCAAATAAAGTTTTATGAAATATTATATCAGTACTTGTTCCTAAAAATTCATTTTTTTTTAAATTAAAAAAGCCAGTTTCAAAATAATATTCATCTTCTTTATTTTCCTCTTCATTTCTTCTGTAAAATACTTTTTCTCCTTTAAGAACCTCGTCATTTACCGAGTATTGGAATTGATCAAGTTTATAAACATTTGAGTTAATATCAGTAATAGTAGCTTTTTCATTTGACAATAATATCATTTTATTTTTTAAGAAGGTCAAATCTGAACCCACAACGTTATACAGGTCATCTACATTTACCAATGTTTTACCCACAGTATAAATTATCTCTTCAGACTTGAGATAAAACATTTTGTCAGCATTGATAGTAATGTTACTTTTGACATCAGTTAATTCAACATTACCATTTGTTTCTAGGCGATTGATTTTTTTAAGATATATAAAATTATCAGATATTAATTCAACTTGAGTGTCTGTTATAATTTTACCTCTATTATTACCTTTGTAGATAGTGTTATTTTCCAAGATTTCTAAATCAGTAACTTTAAAAGTGAATTCATCACTATTAGCAAAACTCAGTGGGCTTATGTAAAATATTAATATTAAAAATATAATTATTATTCTATTTTTCATTAATCTTTATTATAGAAGTAAAATTGATTATTGCTAACATACCTAAGGGCATAAAAATCGATAATATTAAAGGAATTTTTTGATTTGTACCCAAAATATTTAAAAAATAATTTATATAATAAATGATCACAGATAAAAAAATTCCTAATGTAATTTTATAGAATGTATTTTTTTGGTATCCAATATTAAACATAATAATTGATGATAAAATAGTAATTAAAGTTAAATAAATTGGGTAAGAGATAACTCTATAAAAATGAGAGTCAATATCCACTAAAGAGTAATTTAGAGTTTTATAACTTTTTCTCAATTCAATTAATTTAAATACTGTGAGAGAAGATAGGTTTGAGAATAAACTATTAATCTTCTCGAGATCAAAATTTGATTTAAAAACCAACTCACTTAAGTTGTAATCTTGATTGTTGTTTAAAATTACAGGTTTAATTATTTTCCATTCAAAAGAGGATATATCAACTTTATCACTTTGTATTATATTTAAAACATCAAAATTTTTATTAAGCTGTGTTATTGAAACATTTAATAAAAACTGATTACTAACTTTTCTTGCATTAATTATATTAATCTTGTTTTCAATTTCATCTTTAATCCATAACCCATTTTCTGTAATTACAGCTAAATATTTATTATCATTTGAATATTTATTTTTTATTAATAAATATGAATTTTTCATGGCTGCAGAAGCATTATATAAAAGAAGAATAAAAACTATTCCAATAACGAAAGTATAAAAACTAATGATCTTAATGATCATTAAATTAGTTAAACCATTATATTTAAAAATTTCTAACTCTTTTTTATCTATAAGATAAATAAAAAAAACTTGTGTTGATAATAAAAAAATAAATGGAAGTATTTCAAATACAATAGAAGGTGTATTTAAAAATGATAAAAAAATAAGGTAAAAAAAACTAATATGTAGATTTTTAAAAAATTCTATCTGTTCTAAAATATTAGTTATTAAAATTATTATAAAAAAAGAAAAGAAAACTTTTAAAAAAGAGATATTAAAAAGATTAATTAAAAATTTAACGTAAATTTTCATATTTTTTTGACTTTCATGGTTATTAAAAAGTAAAAATATATCATTAATATCAAAACAAAGGGTAGCACTGATAAAAACAAATTTTGTATTATGTCATTAGAAATAAATTTTGACGAAGACTCTATAAAAATAATAGATAAAAAACCTAAAGAATATGTTTTAAACTTTTGCATCTTAAATGCTGGATCACTTTTAGATTTTAATATTAATAAAAGTGAAATAGATATAAGAAAAGTAATATATATAGGTTTTATTAATCTTGAGTATAACTCTTTATAAATATTTATCATATTCGTTAAGGAACAATTGTTAATCTTAGCTCTTATTTTGTTGCCAATATCTTTTTTTAAATTATTGATAATCAACAAACATAACACCAGTTTTTTTGTTGAGGTTTCCTGATTTTTTTGATGTGTAACAGTGTGGGTACTAAAATTTGAAATATTAAAATCCGTTTTAGAAAAATTAAATTCAGAAATCTTTCTATTGATTTTATTGATTGTTTTTCCATCATATAAAACAAGTATTTTTTTGTCTCCGCGTATTTCAAATTTACCAGTTTTTGCAATTGTGGTTTGAGATTCATTAGGACTAGATTTGTCATTTAAAAACATATTTTCTAGTTCTCCATTTTCATTTTTTTTTTCATAATAAATCGTTAAATCTTTAACTATATCTACAAATATTTTTGGTTTTAAAGCACTTTCAAAAAAATCTAGATCCGATGATCGTATAAAAGATCTTGCTTTATCTTGAGCTGTAGGCACAACTAAAATATTTAATAGTAAGCTAAAAATTACAAAAAAAAAGGAGACCTTTATAAAGAAATTAATAAAATGAATTTTTTTTATTCCAAAATTCCAAAATATAATCAGTTCATTTTTGTCTTCATATTTTAGCAGCATATATGAAAAGCTTAAGAAAATTGCAAAGGGATAAATTCTGCTAAGTATTTTTGGAAAACTAAGTAGTGTAAAGTTAAAGTAAACAAAAAAACCATGACCATCTTCGATTACAAAGTCCAAATAATTGACTGCCTGTAAAACCCAGATAATTGTACTGATAGTAAGTATAGTTAACAAAAAAAATTTTAGGCAATCGGTAGCTAAATTTCTGTAAATGATTTTTTTCATTGAAATATGATAATTTAACTCATATATAGCACTCAACCCGTATAGAGTGTATTAAAATTTATGTCTATTAAGATTAATTACAAAAAAAATGTTTCTACCAAATCTGCAATAAATCTTGTCTTATTTGTTGATGAAAATTTCAATATTAGTGATCTTAAGAAATATATTTCAAATTCTGAATTTTCTTACATAGCTGACTTATTAAAAAATAGTGATTTAAAAAAAGATTTACTTTTTTTTGATGTTAATTCAAAAAAAACAGTATTTTTAGTGTCTATTAAGAAAGATGTAAAAATATCGGATATAGAAAATTTGGGTGCTAAATTTCATAGTTATATTAATTATGATAAGAAAAAAGAATACTTTGTAAATTCAGATACAATTAATAATAAAATCAAAAATTTTGTTGGTTATTTTCTGCACGGACTGAAATTAAAATCATATGAATTTAATATTTATAAATCAAAAAAAAATAAAAATATTGTTTCTATTAATGTTATAGGAAATAAGAATAAAATATCTACTCAAGATCATTTAAGATTTAAAGCCCTAGAAGAAGGAAGTTTTTTTGCAAGAGACCTTGTGTCGGAACCAGGAAATATCTTACACCCCGATGAATATGCAAAAAGAATAAATACACTTAAAAAATTTGGATTGAAAATAAATATATATGATGAAAAAAAATTAAAAAAACTTGGAATGAACGCTTTACTTGGTGTAGGACAAGGAAGTATTCGAGGGTCATACCTTGTAACAATGGAGTGGAATGGGGCAAAGAATAATTCTAACCCGTTAGCTTTTGTTGGAAAAGGAGTTTGTTTTGACACTGGTGGTTATTCATTAAAACCTGCAAAGTTTATGGAAGATATGACTTATGATATGGCAGGCTCTGCTACTGTAGTAGGCTTAATGAAAAATTTAGCATTAAGAAAAGCAAAAATTAATGCAGTGGGTGTTGTGGGACTCGTTGAAAATATGGTTAGTGGAAATGCACAAAGACCTGGTGATATTGTTAAATCTTATAGTGGAAAGACAATAGAAATATTAAATACTGATGCTGAAGGTAGATTGGTTTTGGCTGATGCTTTAACCTTTACTGAGAAAAAATTTAAACCTAAGTTTATGGTTGATTTAGCAACTTTAACCGGTGCTATTATAGTTTCATTAGGCTCTGAATATGCAGGCCTATTTTCAAACGATGATAAATTGTCAAAACAATTATTAGAAGCAGGTGAAAAAGTTGAAGAAAAATTATGGAGAATGCCTTTGCACAAAAACTTTGACAAACTTATAGATTCAAAAAATGCAGATATGCAAAATATTAATTATGTTGGTGGTGCAGGATCTACAACTGCAGCACAGTTTTTACAGAGATTTATTTTAAATAAAACACCTTGGGCCCACTTAGACATAGCTGGTATGGCATTTTCAAAATATGGTGGTGCTTTAAACTCAGGTGGAGCAACTAGTTATGGAGTAAGATTATTAAACCAACTAATAGAGGATAATTATGAGTAATACAGAACAAACACTATCAATTATTAAACCTGATGCGGTTGAAAGAAATTTAGATAATGAAATCAAAGAAATGTTTACAAATAAAGGTTTCAAAATTATTAAAGATAAAAAAATTCAGATAGCAAAAGCAGAAGCGGAACAATTTTATAAAGTTCATGAAACTAAACCTTTTTATAATGATTTATGTGCTTATTTGTCATCAGGACCAATAGTCGTGATGGTGCTTGAGAAAGAAAATGCAGTTTTAGGAAACAGAGAATTAATGGGTGCGACCAAACCAGAAGATGCAGCAGAAGGAACTATAAGAAAAAAATATGGGATTTCTATTGATAAAAATTCTGTACATGGCTCTGATAGTGTTGAAAATGCTAAAATTGAGATTGATTTTTTCTTTAAAGATTAATTAAATATTTTTTTTATAGCTGCTGGGTAGAGCTCATGCTCTTGCCTTAGAACTTTTTTTGCTAAAGAAGCTGAGGTATCTTTTTTTGAAATTTTAACTTTCTTTTGTAAAATTATTTTTCCAGAATCGAGCTTTGCTGTTACAAAATGAACGGTACAACCTGCCACCTTATCTTTATTTTGTATAGCTTTAATATGAGTATTAAGCCCTTTGTACTTTGGTAGTAAAGAGGGGTGTATATTAACTATTTTTCCACTAAATTTTTTAATAAAATTTTTAGATAAAATCTTCATAAAACCAGCAAGGCAAATAAATTTTATATTTTCTTTGTTTAATAAATCTAATATTTTTGCCTCAGCTTTTTTATAGTTTTTAAAGCTTGATACATATTTTTTGATATTAAATTGATTTGAAAATTTTAAGCCTTTGGCTTTCGAGGTGTTTGAAAAAATTAAATCTATAGATATAGGTGAATTTTTTATTTTAGAAAATTTTATTAAATTTTTTAAATTACTTCCAGTTCCAGATATAAAAACTGCTGTTTTAATCTTTTTAAGACCAGTCAATTTTACCATTAAGCTTAACTTTATTTTTTCCTGTGGTTATTTTTCCAATAACATAGGGTTTAAATTCTTTTGTAAAAAATTTAGTAATTTTATTTAAGTTTTTAGGGTTAACTATTAAACAAAAACCAACTCCACAATTAAATGTTTTTAACATTTCTTTGTCATCAATGCTATTTTGTTTCAACCATTTAAAAATTTTTTTGGTTTTAACTTTATTTAGATCTATATCAGCAACAAATTTATCTGGAATAACTCTCTTAATATTATCTGCTAATCCACCACCTGTAATATTTGCGCACCCATTTAAAAGATTGTTATCAATTAAATTTAAAACTTCTCGGACATAAATTTTTGTAGGTCTTAGTAATTCTCTTTTTAAAAATGAATTATTTTTTAAATTAATCTTTTTGTTTTTAAGAACATGTCTAACTAAAGAATAACCATTTGAGTGCACACCACTAGATGGTATAGCCAACACTAAGTCATTTTTTTTTATATTTTTTTTTGCTAATATTTTTTTTTCATCAACTAAACCTACGGCAAAACCTGCTATGTCAAATTTACCTTTTTCATAGGTACCTGGCATTTCTGCAGTTTCACCACCTACTAATTCACAGTTTGAAATTTTACATCCTCTTACTATTCCTTTGAGGATTGATTTTAATTTATTTAAATCAATTTTATTAATAGAAATATAATCTAAGAATAAAAGTGGTCTTGCCCCTTGAACAATGAGATCGTTTACGCTCATAGCAACTAAATCAATACCAATAGTGTCATATTTGTTAAGTAAATTGGCTATCTCTACTTTTGTACCAACGCCATCCGTGCAAGCTACAATTTTAGGATTTTTTAGATTTTTTGGGATATTAGTTATAGAGCCGAAGCCACCAATATTATTAAACTTTTTTTTGCCTTTATTGTTTGATGATATTGAAGATATAAATTTAACAAAATTATCAGCAGCATTTATGTTTACACCACTTTTTTCATAGGTAAATTTTTCTTTTTTCATTAGTATAATATATGCAAATAATTAATAAATTTTATAAATTACTGAATGTATATATTTATTTTATTTTATTCTCTCTATTAATAGTATTTTTTTCCACAACTTATTCGAATGCAAATGC